>ENA-OQLB01000349-OQLB01000349.1-human-gut-metagenome-genome-assembly--contig:-NODE-349-length-27076-cov-6.950981_pt1 | contig 27076 bp, 34 predicted proteins | sample MGYA00242656_ERZ504813 | MGnify/ENA primary metagenome ERZ504813 (study PRJEB26092, sample SAMD00036388) | human gut metagenome | host: Homo sapiens | study: EMG produced TPA metagenomics assembly of... | reverse complement strand
TATGATTATGAATCGCTTTTCTCGAATAGAAATCACAATCCTCTTTCCAAACCAAATCGGTAATCAGTTCGTAAGTAAAAACACGTTTGGGATTGGCAATGAGCAATGCCAGTATATCAAACTCCTTCTTGAAAAATTTTGATAACAAAGTTCTCTCTAAAATCATGAAAACTCAGGTGCTATTCCTTTCTAAAGAAGGTATTGTAGACACTTCTTTTATTGGCTTAGATTCAACTCCTGTCTCTGCAAATACTTCACAGAATAATCCGAAATCTTTTCTCTCAAATAAGTTTAAGCCCGGAAATCAACCAAGGCGGATTCAGATTGTAGACTCGGCGTCCACACTGCATCCAATCAAACGAATGAGAAAAAATATGAATTTTATTGGGGCTATAAAAACCATGTCCTTGTAGACTGTATTTCAGGTCTTCCTATTTATGAAATGACCACAACCGCGGAAGTTCATGATGCTACCGTCGCTTTAGATATCCTTGCTGCTACCCATTCCTTTCAACCAATAACGGACTGCATATTCCTTGCCGACAAAGGTTACGATGTCAAAAATATCTACAATCAGGTTAAGGAACTTTACAATGGAGAATGTATCATTCCATTAAACAAACGTAATACCAAAAATCCGAAACTTCTTCCTCAAGGGAATCCCATTTGCGAAGCAGGGCTTGCCATGTGGAAGGATGGTAAGTTTTCCGATTGTGGTCGTACCCGTCAAAAGTTTTGTTGTCCTCTAAAATCAAGTAAAGATACCCTTTGCCCATGCCACCACAAAAATTTCTATAATGGTAAAAAGCATCGTGGCTGTACGAGATATCTCACCATTCCTGATGATTTAAGACTTTCCATTGATAGGGACAGCAAATATTTTAAAAGTAATTATTCACTCCGCACAGAATGTGAACGCTATAATTCGCGTTTTAAAAATACTGGTCAAGAGCGGATGTGGGTAAGAAATAAAGCATCTGTTACAAACTTAAACACACTTGCCCATATCAGTTTACTAGCAGTTGCCGTTGCCGCAATCACTAGCCATTCTGGTCAGTCTTATCGCAAACTAAAAACAATAAAACGAATTGCTTGATTAAAAAAATTCTCATAGTCTTATGATTTCGTAAGTTTTGGACTTACGTTAGCTTTGCTATGCCATAAAATCGCAACCTCAAACTTTATGGGAGCTAACTGCCAAGTTCTACTTTTGGATCAATATGTTTTGCTCATCTCTATAATAAATTTATTGATTAGAGTTCAATTCTTGCTTTCGATGGCTTATCTTCACAATAGATAACTTTAATCGTTGTTCCCTTGTCAGGGACTTTGTTTCCTGCGCCAATCCATTTTCGGCAGATGTAATCTTTGCGTCTATCGTATATTTGACCTTGATAGTATGCGGAAAGGCTGCGCCATCCATCGCATGAACGCGGGCAGGTTTACGATTCACTTTTAACCACCATTGTTTTATAACTGAAATTACAGTTCCCATTGTTTCTTTTTCCATAAGTTATACCTCCAATGATATTTTTGATTGATGATACCTATTTTCTATTCAGCCTTTTCTTTGTTTGTAGTAAAAGCGGAACGCTGCTGCGCCGGTGGCCGCCAACTGTACCAGAATCAGCACAGCAAACAGACCGAAGCTCTCATAGTAGAACAGTTCATCCCAAAAATATAGTCTGTTCAAATGATGCCATTTATTGTATTCTAAATTTGTAGGTAAGCTGAACGGGTAACTTACCAAGGGATAGCGGCAACAGATGTCTATCTAACCATACTACCATTGAGATCGAAAAGTATGAATTGAAGAGTACAATAATAGGGTTGATTGAGGATCAACTTTTATTTTTTGTACCTTCATGTTAGAAGCCGTTGTGGACTATTACCTAAAAATAATAGATATAACACAAAGAGAATTATTCAATCTGTCCAAGCATAACAGGAAGGAAAAGATTGAAATTCCATAGGTAGTGGCTTCGTTGACGCGACTAAGTTCAATACGGAAAAATCGGTCTGCAGGTGTGTCAAACAGAAGACACTATTTTTTATATCTGAGACCGATTGTTTCCGATACAATTTATGGAACATTCAGCACATCATGGACAAACCAAGTCTGAGCCGTGACCATAATGGCAAATGTGCAAATAGCAAAGAGAAGTACTTCAGCCACAGCATTGACACGGCTGGATTGAAGTTGCTTTTTCAGATTGGCAGGCAAGATTCTTGACAGCAGACAATAAACTAAAAATCCAATACAGGCTCCAGCGGTATTTGTCATCAAGTCATTGATGTCGGAAGAACCCCAGCCAAACATCTGGACAATTTCAACAGCCAAAGAAAACAGAAAGCCAGTCAATGCAACCGTCTTCATGTGATGATATTTCTTGTACAGCAGCGGCAGGAAAAATCCCAACGGGACAAACAGAATAATATTCAGAATGGTATCAATTGGCCCAGTTATCATACCGATAAATGGCATATATTTTTCTTGCGGCAGCCTCCATATCTGAAACTGTGGAAATCTGCATATCCGCTATTTTCTCTGCCTCTGGAATATTTGGAGTAAGTACATCGGCAAGTGGAATTACTGTGTCTATCAAGGTGGAAACCGCCGTAGGATTCATCAATGGGCAGCCATTTTTGGCATACATAACCGGGTCGATTACAACATTTTGGGGCTTATATTGTAATAGTTTCTTTGCCACCGCTTTCATACATTCTGGTGTAGAAAGCATCCGTTCCACATGTTCTCTGTAATTTAGCGGATAGAGATCGCCAAATATTTTTCCGTCCCTGACTTCTTTCAAAGAGATAGCATAAGCCAAAACGGGATCATTTGTATGTTCCTGGTAAAACCGCCACACTTTGTTTTCATGGCTGCCCTCCAGATAAACTTCCCGTTCACGCAGGGTATAGGTTCCGCAGGGGCGTGACATCCAAAGAAGCTGTTTATCCTCTGAACGGTCTGACACAGCCAGTTTTGAGATCAGTTCTTTATCCAGGTCAAAGTCCTCTTTATAATGTTGGGTATGAAGATCTACGATACGGGAAAGAGCACCCAGAAGATCTACATCCTCAAATCTTACCCCAGCCATCAGCGTTCCCTTTCCGGCACCGGAGGGATCATCTGCCTTGCTTCATGCTCCGGTTTATCTGCTTTCAGACGGTCCATCAAGGACGGCTTTGCTTCCGGCACCAGCTCCCGGATTTCTTCATCCGTCTGTCCATCTGTCAGATCCGGACGCACAAGAGGTTCGTTGTTCAGCCTGCCATCCAGCATATTGTAGTTGCCGGTTTGTCCTTCCTCATAAAGTTCCGCATTGCAAGATAACTTTCTGGCGCTTGAAATGGCTGTCCGGCAAACAGGATTTCTCTTTGTGTGGTAAACTGTGCAAGGACGCCATTTTGCAGTCTCGCAAATTCTTCATACTGGCGCAGGGTAAGCCCTCGTTCCAGCATTTCCGTCTGGGTATGCGCCCAGCCTTCTCCATAAAGAAAATAATACATGTCGGGCTGATCACAGACAAAGCACAGGGAACCATCCTGATTGTCATAGTAAGATGGCTGCATATCCTGACAATGGCAGCGTTCCTCACGCCCCAAATACACACGGTTGTCCGCACCCAGCATAGCGACCATGCCTGCGTAATTACTATGAACCGCAGAGCGGATTTCTACCAGCGGATCTGTTTGAGAAGGAATCTGTCTGCCCGGAATCTCATTTTGTTTTTCCGATGCATCATTTCTTGGTGTCACTTCTTCATGGCTGCGTGCATCCAGCTCCGGTTGAGATGTTCCTTTCCGAACAGCACCGGGTTCCGGTTCTTTTTCTTTCACATAGTATCGGACATTTGCTGTCGTATGCTCGTTGGCTTCCTTTGCATAGTTTTCAGCATCGGCTTTGCTATCAAATTCCAACGGTTTTCCATTTTCCTTGCACCAGCTTTGTGCCGGTCCGAAAATAGAAGTGCTGCTTCGTACCGCCCATACACCATAGGTCAGTTTCTTTTCCATTCCGCATCCCTCCTTATCGTTCCTGCTGTTTGGAAGTTTGCTGCTTTTTTACCGGGTCTGCCGGTTTTGTTGCTTTTAGCTGCTGACGGAGAGAATTCTTATGCTCCGGTTCGGAATCTGTGATGTTGACATATTCGCCAATGATACAGAGCGCTTCTCCATAACTGCCGGAAGCAAATACCCGATCAGACATTTCTTTTTCCAAAGGGCATATTGTCACGCAGCCATAGGATCAGGGAAGCGGCGGTTGCCTGCATGTCCTTCGTCAAATACTGGCTGTCCGTTCTCGGATAGGTTGCCAGCTTCTTTTCATAGAGAGATTGCACATAATCAAGGGTCTGTTGAGCCGTATAGCCATAAATACGGTTACATTCCCTTTGCAGAGTTGTAAGGTCATAAAGGCGGGGAGGCTGTATAGTTTTTACCTGCTTTTCCACAGAACGCACAAAAGCGGAGTTGTGGTCACAGTCCATACGGATTTTTTCAGCCTCGGATCGTTCCGTCATTTTTTCGCCGGAAGCAGTAAAACCTCCGCAGGTGATTTCCGGCACATAAAAAGGCTTACTGATGAAGGATTCAATATCCGACTCACGCTGTACCAAAAGTGCCAGTGTCGGTGACATAACACGGCCGACATTTAGGGTGACACCATACAGGACAGAAAAAAGCCGGGTGGCATTGATCCCGATCAGCCAGTCGGCTCCTGCCCGGCAGACCGCCGCATCATAGAGTTTATCGTAATCACTGCCGGGACGGAGATGGTCAAAACCCTCACGGATCGCCGCATCCTCCATACTGGAAATCCAAAGGCGTTCCATAGGCTTATTACATCCGGCATATTCATAGACCAGACGGAAGATCAGTTCTCCTTCTCGTCCGGCATCCGTAGCGCATACCACGGAATCCACCGTTTGTCCTTCATCAATCGGCACAAAAGGGCAAGCTGCGTTTTCTTATCCTTTGGCACTTCATATTTCCAGTTTTCCGGTAGGATCGGAAGATCCTCATACCGCCATTTGGCGTACTGTTCTTTGTAAGCCTCCGGCTGTGCCAGTTCCAAAAGATGTCCCACGCACCAGCTCACCAGATAGCCGGAACCTTCGAGATAACCGTCTTTTCTTTCCGTTGCGCCTAATACTGCTGCCAGTGACATAGCAACAGAGGGCTTTTCTGCAATCACAAGTTTCAATTTTTATTCCTCCTTCATAGTTTCAAATTCTTTATCCGCAAGTTTTCCGGTTTGCATAAGACACATCAACATAACGCCGGAAGCCATTCCTCCGGCAAAGGTAAGGAAATGTGAAATCAGGTTCCACATAAGCATTCCTCCTAAAAATGGGTAAAGAAAAACGCCCACTTCAAAGTGAGCGCATCAACAGGTATCTATTTTGTTTTTGGTTTCAAGTGATCCGGCAGGACGATTTCTCCAACTGGGATTTCCCGCAGTTCCTTCTTCATCCGGTGGGTAAAGCGGATCGTCTTTGCTATACCTCCGGTTTCCCGTCCGTCATATACAGCGATCACTCGGTCGGAGTGTTCCACCATATAACGATTTCTGTGGGAGTAGACGCTTGGGAGATATTTTCCTGTATCACAACAACATCCGCACAAGCCTCCAGCAGTTCACGGGTTCTTGTTTTCTTATTTAGGCTGTCCAGACGCTTGCGGTAAGGGATCACTGCGATCAGCTCCAGTGCCGGGGTGGTCTGCTTTCTTTCCAGCACCAGCTCCACAAAATACTGGTCTACGCCATCTGCAAAACCGCTCATAAAACAGGTGAACCCATCTGTAACAGCAGCATCGATCTCATGTGCCAAGGCTGTTTTTATTTTGTTGATCTCATTCTGCGGTAAATCCCTGTGTCCGGTAACACAGCAAGTTTTTCCTTTCATCGGTCATCCTCCATCTGATAGGTAAAATTCTTCACTTTTCATATAGTAATAGATTTAATTTAGCAAGTCAACGATAATACCCTTTTTCCTTTTGCGGATAATAAAGGGGCGTGAGGTACAATCTATTACAGAATGGGAGGTGAAGGCGATGTATGAAGATTTTGTCCCGGAACGATTAGCGAAACTGCGGACACAAAAAGGAGTTTCCGCACGCGATATGTCTTTATCGTTAGGTCAGGCAAACAACTACATCAATAATATTGAGAATAAAAAGTCACTTCCCGCTATGCAGTCTTTTTTCTACATCTGCGAATATCTGGGTGTGACACCGCAGGAATTCTTTGATGAAGGAAATACCTACCCGGAAACCTTAAAGGAATTCATTGCAGAGGCAAGACAGCTTGATCCTCAATCCATGCAATATATCCTCGGTATTATGAAAGAACTCAATAGCAGAAAGTAAGCGGTCACGGTAAAGGCCGCTTTTTTCGTGACTTTCTTTATTATATTTTATAATGTTCTCGAAATGTCCGCTCCCTATACCGATAAGTATTCAAAAACTGTTCTCCAAACAGCCTTTTTCTATTCGCCGGTACTGCCAAAGCTGCCGGTTCCTCGTTCTGTTCCCAGATCGGTTACAAAATCCGCAATGACGATCGGCGTGATCACAAGCTGCCCGATACGGGCTCCCTTAAAAAGAGACTGCGCCTGATTGCTTACATTGCTGATGATCGCATGGATCTCTCCACAATAGCCGGAATCCACAGGCGGCAGTTCACAGACCAGACCTTTTACCGCCATGCTGGTACGGGGAAAGATATATCCCGCATATCCATCCGGTATTTCCAGTCCAAAACCCAAAGGAATTTTGGCGATTTCTCCGGGCTGTAAGGTACAGTCATAGGGCAGATAAACATCCGCTCCGGCATCATTGCCATGCGGACGGTAAGGACGCTGGTGCTCCGGCACGCCAAAGTCGATCAGTTTTATTTTCATCGGCAGTCTCCTTCCCAAAGAGCAGGATAATCTTTTTCCAAAATATCCTCTGGCGTCATATTTGCCTGCAGTTTTCGTCCGCAGGTCATTTTCCCTTCCAGACATCGATCCATCTGACAAAAAGGCCCGGTCAGTGATGGGGCAAACAAAGCAGGGCTTAGTTCATAAAGTTCTTTCCAGACCTTTAGCAGCACGATCCTTGTTTCATCTGTATTTCTCCGGCATACCCGCTGGCTGATGATATGTTTCCACTGATAAGGGGTGGCGCTGATGAGCAGTACATTCCGCAATCCCTGGGGCGTGGCATAGCCGGCCGCATCGTGCCCGCTTCCGGCAGTGCACAGGGCTTCATAACATTTCATGCTTTCATTACAGCTTTTTAAGTACAGTTCCCGTACCACTGCCGGAGCCGTCATAATAGAATACGGGACAGCGAAATCCGCCTGTCCCGTATAGTTGCTGTACTGCAGCGATGCACTCATAAATTTTACTTCGTTCTGGTGGCGGGTGATCTGCGCCAGAAAACGCCTGCTGGCGCCGACAATGGCTACCGTGATCACCGCAAATTTCTGGATGGTAGGATGGGGAAGCGCCCCCATAGCCGCTACTGTCTGAACGCTGAATGATTTTTCGTAGAGCTCCATCAGGTCGTCCATTGAGGCAATCTTATGTCCCTGCTGGGTAAGCCTTGCCGCAAAGACCATGTTTTTTTCTGCTTCCGCTACCGCCTGGCAGTTCAAAATTTTTACTTCAATCTGTTTAATTGGTATGTCCCTCCTTTACAATCGCTTTCAGTAAGAACAGATAGTTAAGACTGTCTGTGATCTTTTCGTCCCATGTGTCCATCGGATAAACCACTTCTTCGGCAAAGCACATATCGTATAGAGAAACAATATGCTTTGCCAGCATACCGGCAAGGGCACGCTGGGGCGTTGTGTGCTGTAAAGCTGCCGCTGCCTTAAATGCACCCAGCCGGTCCGGGTCATCCCCGGTGTATTCTTTGGTTTTCCGTTTCAAGGTATCAGCACAGAGCCGCACCTGTTCGTCAAAAACGGCATTGACTTCATTTTGCGTAATATAGCATCCCTCCTTTGAAAACAAGAAACCGGCTATTCTAAAGCATCTTAGAATAGTCGGCAAATAAATGGATATGTAATTGTTTATAGTGTATTGATCTCTTTTTCCAGTTCCTGGACCGCTGCTATGACTGTCTCAAATGTCGGAACATCCCCATACAACATATCCTGCATAGAGTTATAGTCCGCTTCCAATGCTGCAAACCGATATTCCGGCGGGAGTAATTTTAATGTGCCCGGCACAGCCTCCGGGTACTTCGCCCATGATCTGGGATAGAATTTCATTTTGAAATCTACAACTTTCTTCAGGAGATCCAGCCTGGAAAAAGCAGCTTCTTTAACCGGTGTTGCAGCCATGCGGTAGAGATCATAATAATGTCTGGAATACCGCTGCGGCATTTCCAAATGTTCCGGTCTGTTCGCTTCATGGTGCAGGATTGTGGCTTTTTCCCAGAAGGTCCGTTCCGGGGCAACGGTAAGGATTGCGGTTTCTTTTTGCTCAAAAATCTTCGGATAATATTTTGCCGCGTAAGGTTCGATCTGCGCTGTTTTTGCAGGAGTCCACGCTGCCAGCGCACCAATCTCTAAACGGATCACCTGTAAGGTCGCCGTATTTGTAAAAAGGTGCGGATAGGCGAAAATGACCGTCTGTTTATCCTTTTCATCTATGTAGACATTGCTTCACAACCGATTTCCTGGGATAAGCCGGCTTTGACTGCCGGGCAGAATGTTTCGGACAGAAATACCTCCGCACGCGCATTGGCTTCTTTGTTAAAAGCATCCTGTTTTGTATTGGAACGTTTCTCCCATGGTTCATCTTTGCCATATCCCAATACACGCCAGTCCAGAATCAAATCAATATCTTCTGAAAACCGGCTGATCAGGTGAAAGGCTTTTGAAAGGCTGGTACCTCCCTTAAAGGTGATGGACTCTTTCCATGGTGAGCGGTGAAATAAATAATCCAGCGTAAAACATACCCAAAAGTCTTTTTCTACGATGGCATCATTCAGTCCCATTTTATCTGCTGTATTTCTGAACAGCTCCCTGCGGTCGTTATCTGAAAGTCTTGCTATATTTCTCATTGTACCTTTTCACCTCCACAAATCTGTCGTATCGTATCGTAAACCCAATCCGTAGACTCTGTTGCTTCCTTCAAACAAGCCTGTTTATCCTTGTCTGTCAGTTTTTCGGAAAGCATCTGTATGACTTCTGGCGTAACATTCGATTTGCCAAGCGTTTTTAATGCCTGTATAACCAAACTTGTCATATAGGACAATCCGGTAATCTCCTTATTGGTCCGGTGCTTAAATTCCAGCTTTGTAGAGTTCCACTCGTAGGTCTTATATGGACCATCGCTGATATAGGACCATACTGCTGTTACCTGTGTTGAAAGACCTAACAGGTTCAATGCTGTATTCCCACATGGGGCAATCGTCCAGTGATAACTTCGTGCCAATGCGTTCGCCACCGCTTCCGGGTCTGCCGCCACATATTCATCCAGAAGTTTGCTATATTTTGGTTTTTCATAAACACCTTTCAAAATGCGGCGAAGCATACCTGCCTGTGTAAGCCGGTTTAAGTTCCGTCTTATGGTTTCCGTATCGGCAATATCCGCAAAATCAGAACTGATGAAAATAGTTCCTTCCGCCGCTGCTTTTATCTGCTCCTGAATCTGTTTGGAATAGCCATTTGCCATATTGCTCACCTCCTTTTGTCCCGAATATTATATATTATTCGGGACAAATTTTCAATAGGCTTCAAGAGTTTTAGCAATAGTATTCCACATAGAACAGAATTTATACATCAGTTTCAAATTCTATATCAGGAGATGGGAACTATCGTATTCTTATTTTGTCCCGAATATTGTGTATTATTCGGGACATTTTAAGCACTCGGCAGGTAGATCCAGTCGTGCATCAGGCACACGCTGGGTTCGTCCTCCCTTGGAACCAGACGGTAGGTACATTCCCCATAGACCGTGCGTTTGTCCTCGATCTCCATGCCATAGGCTTTATAAAAGCGGTATTCCAGATTGGAGATGATACAGCGCAGGGTTTGCAGAGCCTCCCTCTGAGCTGATACGATCAGGTCACGGTCAATGCTGCGCTTCAAAAACAGCAGCGACTTGTAAAGCTGTACCTCTGTGCGGTAAGGGCGGCAGTCTTTCGTTTCCAGCCATCCGCAAAAAGCGACCGGTCCGCTCTGGATCACACTGCGGTCCGGGTGATAATACTCGTAGCAGTCCAGGTTTGCCGTATTCAGAAGATAGAGCATTTCCCGGACTTCATTTTCCGGCATGTCGTAAAACCGCAAAAGTGAGCGGTAAAGATGGACATAGCCGGGAATGGAAATCATGGTATTTACCATAAAATAAAATCCTCCTTGTAAACAGCAGGTGCGGGAGCTTTTGCCCCCGCACCGTCTAAAATCTATATTTCGTTATCTACTTTCACGAGTTTTCCCATGACAAGGAAGCGTCCTGTGCCGCCCGGCGTACAGGTAGAAAGGGTCAGTACCTTATCGCTGCAGGTCACAGTCACATCACTTTCCACCGCAGAACGTTCCTTCATAGCTGTAAGCCAGGTAGTATAAGCACCGTCATCCTTCCAGGAAAGCTGCCAGGGAGAAGTTTCACTGCCGGATTCTTCCGGCTTTGCTGCAAAAGCCGCAAAGATCTCCATGACATAACCCCCCTTCGGAGTAACGAGATACATCTGCCTGTGAGCATCAAAGTAACTTTGTTCATCGTACCGGTTCAGCAGCGCAAACATGGAACCATCCCGCATATTATGACCATAAATGATCGTATTGCGGTCTGAAAAATCTGCCCGGTTTTCATAATCGGCAAACAGGCAGCCAACCTTGTTATAGGTTCCGTCATAAAGATGGTTCAGGTAATATTCGTTGTTGTCGGTCTGCGTTACCGGATAATTGAGCACCGTATCAGGAAGGGAAAGCCATCCGATGATGTCCGGTCCATTTTCACGGAGCGTTTCAAAGTCTACCGAAGGCAGGACAATATCGGCATCGTCCCGTTTTGGTTCTGTCGGATCGGGTGCCGACTCCGGGGAAGCTGTCTGCTCCGGTACTTCCACATATCCGGCAAGATCTCGATAGGCATCTTTACTCTCAGCATACTGGTTCAAGTCACGGAACACCAAAAAACCGCTGCCAAGAGCCACCAGAACGCAGAGTGAAAGGACAGAAACCCCGACAGCCGTTCTTTTCGGGGAAGTCCTGCTGTATTTTCCCTTTTTGAAATAATACACAGCAAATACGCTGCCGCCGATCAGTACGGCTGCCAGCAGTCCGCCATACAGGAAAATATACGGATCATCCCCGGTCTGCGGTACCGGCTTTTGAGGGTGGAAGGATTGGAGGGAACAGAAGGCTTTTCCGGGTTCTTTGGGTTATCCGGCTTTTCCGGTTTTTCATTAAAGAACTGGACTGTAGATGTCTGATCTGCCTTAATCTCCACCGTGGCGGCATCAGGAATGATGTAATCCTTGCTTGCCCGGTTTGCAACTTCTGTTACGGTATAAATACCGACACGAAGGCCCTTAACTTCAATCACGCCGGATTTTGGAGTGGTGAATGTCTCGCAGTAGGAGCCGTCCGCACTCTTAACCTCGATGGCAAAACCATCTTTGCGCCCGTCGCTGGAATCCTTTGTGATCTTTAAGTTGCCGCGGTAAGCCTCATTGGTAAATCCGTGCCCGGCTTCTCCATTTTCCACAACTGCGACCTGTCCATCTTCTGTGATGGAAAAATAGTAAGCGTTTGAGTCAGGCTGATAGCCTCCGGCGCTTTGCTTTCTTTGATAAAGTAGCCGCCAGCCAGAAGGTTTTCCGCCGTATGATAGCCTGCATCGGTTTCTTTCAGCGTACCGATCTTTTGATCGTCAGGATCATATTCCTGGTTGGCGTTGAAATCCGCATACAGGTCGAACACTGCACCGGGCAGGAAGCGCAGGAAAGAATTCTTGTCTTTCTTATCCTCCTTTTCCACAGGGGACGGTTCCTCCACAGCTTCGGTTTTAGTTACCTGCACACTGCCGCGGATCAGGGTGTTTTCCACACGGATCTCGATATGCTGTCCGTCTGCACCGATATATACATGGTGCTGCTGCGGGCTTACCGTATAAAGGTCAGGGGCAGAGATCTCCTTGACGATCCAGTGTCCGTAAGGAATGTTCTCAAAGGAAAAACTGCCGTCTTTTCCGGTAATAGCAGTAAGCAGCGCATTTTCTTCAGTAAATTCTTCGGTATCAGGTCTAAACAGACCCATGAGCGCACCGGCAAGCGTGACATCCTCGCCGCCTTCCGGGTTTTCCCCGACTTTTACACCGTCTACACGCCCACGGAGAAGTTCATTGGAAACAGCCTCGCCTTCATTGACAAGGATCTGTACCAGGGCGGTTTCCTGACCAGCATACTCAAAGACAACCGGATATTCCTGATTCGAAAGGATATAGGCGCCGTTGGTTGTGCGTTCCTTGACATAATAGCTGCCAAAAGGCAGGTCGGAAGCGAAGGAAGCGCTGTAACCGCCGGATTCCTCAGACGAAACAGAGACCACTTCCAGAAGTCCACCTGCCGGGATTACGCTGCCATCTGCCGCCGTCAGGTCTGCGGAAGCATAAAGTCCAAAGGAAATATCCTTATATTCCTCGTTCATGCCAAGACCGAACAGGTCATCGGTCTCCATTGCCTTGAAAAGTGTGACATCCACTTTCTGGCGTTCGTCATAAAGACCGGCCGCTGTCTGTGTAACCTCTACGGTCTCACCCGCATAGGTCAGTTCCACATATTCCGGTTGAGGATTCAACACACAGCCGGAAGGCGCCTGACGTTCCTCCAGACGATAACGGCCAAGATAGAGAGACCCGCTTTTCGCTGTGCCGTCCTCGCCGGTCGTAAGTGTTTCCACAACCGTATCTTTTTCTGCCCGCAAGGTACCGTCACCGGTATAAATATCTTCATCTGCGATCACATCATAGACCGCTCCGGGAAGTCCGGCAACCTCATATACCGGTTGGTACAGTCCGTCGTTTTCCTGGACAGAAGCAAATACTTCTCCGGTCTTTGTGATGGTAAGCTGGCCTTTCTGCGGCATATTGTACTGAGTGACCGTCACAACCGCCTCGCTGCCGTCAATGGTAAACGGTACCGGCTGATCGGAAAGCACATAGCCATAAGGGGCAGCCACCTCATAAAGTTCATAATCCCCGGCGGCCAAAGGCTCCGGCAGCATCAGCCAGCCTCGTCAGAAACATAGAAGGTATCCAGTGTTTCCGGGTTCGGATAGTAGACGGTCTGGGTGATAAATTCCCCGGTGGAAAGATCCTTGATCTGAAAACCGGTTCCGGTCACAGGGATAATCTTTCCGGTCTCTGCGTCACATTTTTCAACTTTCAGACGGGCTGTGATGGTGCGGTTGTTCAGGATATAGCTGTAAGTCTTTCCGTCAGAGGAAATGAATACCGTAAAGTCCGGGACAAAGGCTTTGCCTTCCTCGCCTGCGATCTGATGGACCGTATAATGTCCATAAGGAAGCGGTTTACTGGAAGCAAAACCATCCGCATCCGTGGTAAGAAGGTCACGTTCACTTTCCTTTGCCGCGTCATAGCTCCCGGCTGCCTTTAAGTAAACTTCAAAGACTGCGCCTGCTTCCGGGCGTTCGATGATACCAGCATTGGGATCGTCGGTATTTTCGCCCTCAGGCACATCCGGGTCCAGGTCATCGGTGTGCTTGACAAGCTGGATATTTCCGTAAATAACCGTTTCCGTCACCTGATTTTCTGTGGTATTGAGTTCCACTTCATACAGGGAAGGGGATGCACCCACTTCATAAATGGTTTCATTCAGAAGATACCCGGTGCTCGGTTCGATTTCCCGGATCGTCCAGCCATCCCCGCATACATAATAGCGGGTCATAAAGCTGCCATCCGGTCCGGTAGTATAAGTGTCGATCAGTTCGCCATCACGGAAGATCCCATAGGCCGCCCCTGCAAGCGTGGCATCCCCCTGAGCATTTCCGGTGTCAGCATCACTCTTTACCACATGGACGCGAAATTTCTTCAGAATATTGCTGAAATGTACCGAAGAAGTCTGCCCGCTTTCAATGGTCACGTACTGTGCGGAAGGGGTCACATAGCGGTCCACCGGAAGTTCTTTTACCAGATAGGTTCCCGGCAGGAGCTTCTTTTCAATCTGGCCGTTTTCTCCGGTCGTAACTTCCTCATTGACTTCATTTCCCAAAATGTCCGTACCGGAGATATGGAAGGTGATACCGGAAACAATGCCGTCCTCACTGGTCTTGACAAGTTTTGCGGTACCGTAAGTTTCCGTTTTGAATTTTACAAAGAAGGAAACCGGATCGCTGGCGCCGGTCATCATGGTCTGGTAGCCGGGTCTGCCCCAGATCAGCATGTCGTTTGCCACCGGGATATTCTTTCGGAATTCAAACAGCACCGGTCCATCATCATCTGCCTGCTGGTAAAGGTGTATTCATTTCCGTTTCTTGTCACAGAAACGCCGCTGCCTTTCAAAGCCTCCAGATCGATCTTCAAGTTATTGGTATCTGTGACCGTCAGGGTATAGACCTTTTTTTCTACATCCCATTTCAGTTCCAGTTCCGGTGCTTCGCTTTTCTTAGAAGAAGTAAAGGAAGGTACTGTGGAATGGGAAGCGACCTGTGCAAGAATCCAGTCATAGGCTTTTTCTGCCGGTCGTCCGGCGATCACGCTGAAATACTGGTCGGCGTCTGCGTGGCCGTTTCCGTGGCGGCTGTACGGATCGCTTCTAAGTTGCTGCTGGTATTCCCAAAGGATGATCTGGGTTGCCATCTTATAGTCATCCTCGTTGATTCCGGAAACAGGGAGCGCCGCACCGGGTTTCCAGCCATAGATCGCAGTCAGGGTGATCCCCCTCCTTGCCTCGGCAGGAAGCAGGTTCAGGTATTGGCTGTTGGTCCCGCTTTCCGAAACATAGGTATTTTCCGAAGTATGGTAAGGAATCCCGCTCTCCACACAGTAAACCTGGTGGCTGATCCCGTCAGAATCCGTCAGCATATAGTGCCGGTAAGCATTGCCCCCGGAACTGGTGTGTACATCGATGGTTCCGTCTGCATGGTAGGCAAGATAGGTGTAAGGCGCCGGGGCACGGTAGTGGTTCCCATCAGAGCCCACATACTGGTCGCCCAGCCAGGAGCTTGCCGTCTGTCCGACAGACATGGCAAAAGCCTGAGCCGGAAGAAGCCCCAAAATGCTTGCCATACAAAGCAAAAACGCCAACAGCTTGCGAAAGCCGCGGCGTCTGGTTATGATATGTTCCATGAAAAAATCCTCACTTTCATAAAATCTAAAAGGACGGCCTTATTTGCTGTCCTTGTCGTCAAAATCATCCTCGGAAAGATATTCCGGTTCCCCGTATGCCTCATCCGGGTCAAAGCCTTCGCCATAACCGTCATCCTCAAATTCCGCATCGTCCTCGGCCTGCTGTTTCGGACGCACGATTTTTACATAGTAACCGATCCCGCCGACCGCAAGTAAGGCAGCAAGGATAAACAGGATCGTGCCGACGCTGCCGGTTTCTTTCTTCGGCTTTTCCGGTTCTGCCGGTTTTTCAGTTTCCGCCGGCTTTTCTTTTCCTTTGCAGCCATTTAAGTCATTTTTGCAGACCGGACAGCCGGTATTAACCTTTCCTGCCTCACATTTTTCTGTGCAGTTACAGCTTTCTTCCTGGGGGATCATGCTCATGCTGCCATTGTTCTTTTCTGCAAGTGCCATCAGGTCGGACTCTGTGACGCCGTTTAAGAAGTAGACATTGTTATCTTCCCGTTTCCCGTCGATCACCAGATAAAAGACATTGCCCGCGTCCGTAGTGATGGTGTAAAACTGTTTTTCCCCATCCGTACCGCTGATGTTGTCCTGTACCGTTCCGGTGCCTTCCGGGGTAAATGCACCTTCCGGGATCGCAGAAGTATTTTCCTGCTGTCCGGTACTGTTATCTGAACCGGAAGAATTTCCGCCGCCGGAAGGGGTTGCAGCGTTTGAGCCGGAAGGTTTTTCTTCCTTAGGCGGTTTTGTCTGTGTACCGGACGGACTCTGGGGTGCTGTCGTAGCAGGTTTCTTTTCAGGAGCCGGTTCTTTGTAATACGGATTATCCAGCTTTACCACATCAGAACGGTTGCCGGCATAATCTTTTGCGTATATGCTTACCTGTTTTTCTGTTCCGGCATAATCTTTCAGTGCGACCGACGCTTTCCCGTCGGTGAGGGAGTTGATACGGTTTTCATCAACAAAGACCGCCTCCACGCCGGATAGATCGTCACTGCTTTCTATTTTCAGGCATCGCCCTCCATGGAAGCAGTCAGCGTTGGCGGTGTGGTGTCTTTGGAACCGCCGGCATGAGCCGTTACAGGTAATGCGCTGACACTTACAAGAAGCGTAAGCGCCAGCAGCAGGGAAAGTTTTTTAAGCCTCATGCACATCCTCCTTCTCCTGCGGTAAAACAGTTTCCGAAGGGGCTGCCTGCTGTGATTTCAAAAAATCCGCAAGCTGCTGGGGCGTCAGTTTGAAACTGCGCGCCACCGCTACATAATCGGTATTTTCCAGCTCTGTTTTCTGTTCCTCCAGCTTATGGAGCTTTGCCTGCATTTCCGCAATCTTTGTTTTGGTCTTTTCAATTTCCTTTTCCAGTTTTTCAATTTTAGGATTCAATTTATTACCTCCAATCTGTTAAGGCAGACGCCCAAATGTATAAAAATGCTGCTGCCAGTAGCTTGTATTGATGTTTGCATAAGAAATCGGGTCTCCACAGTGGATCATCATTCCATTTCCCACATAGATCCCTACATGGCTTGCGCCGCTGGTGTTGTAGGTCCCCTGGAAGAAGATCAGGTCGCCCGGTTTTGCATCCGCACTTGATACCGGCGTACATACACCTAAAAGACCATCCGCGGTCAGCCTTCCAAAATTCCAGCCAACGCCGCAGTTGTTGATTACCCAGACACATAGCCGGAACAGTCAAAGGAAGTGGAAGGCTTGCGCCTCCCCATACATACGGATAGCCAAGATATTTTTCCGCCTCGGCCATCATTGCGGCAAACTGTTCATCTGCAAGGGCTTCCGGTGGAATGTCATAATCGAAGTAGTTTCCTGTGCCGCCTGAACCAACTTCCGGCAGGTGCCGTTCGCTGGTATCGCCGGTATCGGCAAAATACAGGGGATTCAAATACTGGCCGTCAACCAGGACTTCTAAGTGCAGGTGGGCCCCGGTAGAATTTCCGGTATTCCCGACCTTTGCAATCACATCCCCGGCTTTGACCTCCTGCCCGGCAGAAACAAGGATCTGGGAACAGTGCCCGTATTTGGTCGTCAGGGTATGTTCTTCGTATGCCTCGCCTTCAATAGCGACACACAAGCCATAACCGCCGGCATTTCCCGCAAGGGTGACCGTTCCGTCATGCCCGGCAAGGATCTCTGTGCCCTCCGGCATCCCGATGTCCACACCGGTGTGATAGTTCTTTTCCCCGCTGATGGGATGTACCCGATAGCCGTAGTAGCTGGTCACATAAGGAAGCCAGTTGGTGCCAAAGACATTTTTGACATACTGGCGGTTTCCTTTTGTCTGCAGCAGGATCTCGCAGATCTCTTTCTGGTCTGCGTTCATCCGGGAAACGACCAGGTTTTCCAGAGGTGTGACTGTGAGCTTGACATTTAAGATGCGCCATTCATAAGGCACTTCCTCCTGGGTTTCTTCCCCGGTTTCCGGGTCAACGGAAGTTTCTGTGCGATAACGGATCTCGGTTTCTTCTGAAAAGGACAGGGTATATTGTTCCTGAAAAAGCTGCCGCAGCACGCTTTCCACTTCATCGTAAGTAAATCCCTGATAAGCAGAAGTCAGATACCCCATCAGCACATACGGGTCATGCTCGATCGCGCCCAGGTTATACCGGTATTCGTCATAGCCGGGGCGGTCTGATTCCACCGGTCTATTTCCATTTGCAGATCTGTTTCCCACTCGGTATAGGTAAGCTCCGCCTGATTGATGTCCTGATCGTCTGCAAGATAGGTAGAAGCAGCCAGACTTCCCAGACCGCCGGTTCCGATATTGGAGAATGTAGAAAACAGGGACATGATCAGGAAAATTACCAAAAGGAGAAGCAGGAGAACAAGGCAGATCACAGGGTGCTGTTTGACCGCATGGACAATACCGACGCTGACCCTCTCTGTTGCGACTGCGGCATTTTTGGCCTGTTTCCCGGCTTCACGGGCAGCTTGGCATACTGCCTTTTCAGTTTTTGTTTCTGCCACATCCGGGCAATCGCATGTTTCTTCAACTCCGGGTGGTCGCTAAGAGCCTGCCGGTGGGCAAGTCTTGCGTTTGCCTTTGCTGATTTTTGCTGTAATTTCGCTGCCTTTCGGTAGGGGGCAGTTTTATGCCGGTGATATGCCGTGCGAAGCCCCGCCTCGCCCACAAGTTCAGAGCGGTGGGCTGCCTTGATCCCCACATTTTCATCCTCTGCCTCATAAATCTTTTTATGAGCGTAACCAATGGCAGTATTGGCGCCCGCCTTGACCGGACGCAGAGGTACAGGTCCTTTTACATGGGCCTTTTGGGATTTAACCTCCTTTTCAAATTTTAAGTGTTTTTTGGCTTTTCCGGTCTCCGGGTCGGAAACCGTCTCCATGCGCAGTTTCTTCCGGGCTGGCAGACGGTCTTGTGCCTGCTCTGCTTTTTGTGCAGTCCGTTCCGCCCTCCGTCTTGCATGGGTGAGCTTTTTATCCTTTGGCTCCGGCGGCAGTTCATCCGCAGTAAATTCCAGTTTGGATGTTTTCGGCGGTTCGCTATCCATACCCTTTTCCTTCTGCGCTGCCTGTTCCTCCGCCTGTGCCGCTTCCTGAAAACGCTGCTGATATTTGTTCCCATGCTGGTGTGTTCGGTAACGGTGTTCCTGACCGGATCTGTCTGTGCCGTTCGGTGGGGCTGAGCCTTCGGAAGAAGGAGCATATTTTCCGGTATCATGGTCTGTCACATCCTCTGTTACAAAAGAACGCCTGGAAGCCTCCTGCCGGAAATTGCTTCGCACGTTGTCCTGTATCGGGGGCGCTGTCCTGGTAGCATCCGGTGTCTCAAAGTGTTCCGAAAAACCATCCAAAGCGGTTGCATACGCTTCGCCCTGTTCCAGCAAGGACGCCGGTGTTTCCGGTGACAGATGGGAAAATTCCGTCTGTAACCATTCCATTTCCATCCCTCCAGCTCTTGAAGCGTTGCATGGGAAAGCGCATCAATAGGAGCTTCAAAGACTGCCACATGCCGGCTACCCGGACTTTGCGGGGGATAACAAAAGTTATATCCTTTGTCGCTGCCATAGACATCCTTTTTGAGATTGCCGCCGATACTGCGCATACAGGCGAACTTCGCTTTCCCGGAATCATCTTTCCCTACAAATACACAAACCGGTTCTCCATGATACCGGGCTTCGTAAAAAATCCCGGCTTGTAAACACTGGCGAATGACTTCTGAGCTGATTCCCCGTTTCTGCAAATAGGAGACCGCAGCGGTCGCGCAACGTCTGGCCCAGGGGAGAGAGAATGCTTTCTTTTCCGGTTCTTTTGATACCTGTATTTCTGCCGTACTTCGGTAAGCCGGTGTATGTCGGATTTCGCCACCTACCAGAGCATGAACCGCATCCACAAGACCATATCCCCGAATCTGGATCAGGTAGTCCAGCGCATTGATACTCCGTCCACGGCTGTTCCAGTACCAGTACCTTTTCCCGGTCACATATACCAGACTGTCATGTTCCTTATGCCGGAAATTAGGTCCATCCCGTTTCAGCACACCGGGTTCATGGAACTGCAGGTAAGTAAACAGATCAGCTTCCCGCGCTGCCTGAATCTGTTCTTTGGTTACGCCGGGCATTGTACCGGCACAGTGATTCTTTTCATCGTGCTTTGCCTCCTTCCTGTGATGGAATGAAAAAAGACACCCAAAGGTGCCTAACAGCCGTACAGATCGTGATTGACCTCGGCACGGTAATAGCTGTCCATTGTAGCCGGGGCATTATACAGCGCCGCCAGCAGATATGCTTTGATATTTCCGACCTTCGTCGTGTTCTTGTCGATACAGTCAAAGACATACTCTAAGTGACCGGAATTGATCTTCAGGAACCGGCTCTTGACGATCTCCCGCGGAAAATCATCTCCGGCGATGCGTATGTAAGGGCGTTTCGACAAAATCACTTCAAGCATAAGTTCAAGGGTTTCGTCCAGACGTTCCCTGCCATACCGTAAGACCAGTAAGTCATATTCGATATTTTCTTTGATGATTTCACGATAGGCTTCTATCAGCTCTATCCGATCCATCCCATCCGTGCGGCTTGCCGCTTCCGGCTCTGCCGGATAGATTGATGGATAAGTTATTGATTTATCTTTTTTTGATTTTTTTGTTTTTAATGGATTAGTATTTAATTGTACCGGATTTGCCTGTTCAGGTTCCGCCTGTTTAGGTTTTGCCTGTTCAGGTTTTACCTGTCTTGGATTTTCCCGTTTAGGTGAAAGCCCTGTGTTTTCGGTGCTTACAGGCTGCTCATGGATCGTATATTCAATGTCTCCCAACTGCCCGTTATCATAGCGGAGGCGCTGCCTGGTGAGATAACCATGCCGCTCCAGTTCCTTCAGGGCAGTAGTGATAGAATCCACACCGTCCTTGCAGATATGGGCGAGTCCTTTCGTGGTATAATCCCAATCTTCCGGCAGCGACAACATAAGTGATAAAAGCCCCTTTGCCTTTAAGGACAACTCCGTATTGCGCAGATGGTGATTGCTCATTATCGTAAAGTCCTTTGTTTTCTCTACACGGAATACTGCCATTGTATCGCCTCCTTTCTTCGACTATTCCGTTACAAGGCATGATCCCTGTGGTCATAATGGAGATGACCGCCAGAGACCTTCGCATGGTTTTTCAGTTTCACTTCGCCCCGTTCCTGGCTCTCTAAAAATTTCTGATAGCCGGCATCTGTAAGGAACAAGCGCATCTTATCGCCTTTGTCGCCAACAGGGGAATCGTAAGACAATACATCAAAAATGATCATGTGCCTTACCTCCGGGTCAAAACGTTCAAGCGCCATGATGTCATGCCCCTTCAATTTTTCTGCACCTGATTGTTGTCTGGCCTCGGCGATCTTTTCTCCAATCGTCCGGGCTGGATAGGGCAGACGGTAATTCTTCTGAATATCTTTTACCAAGTCCATGCACTCTGCATTTGACAGAACACGAAGTTTTGCCATAAGACCTTCTGCCGCCTCCCGCTGTTCGGAATTATTTGAATACCGCACGGTCATATAAAGTTCATTCAGGATCTTTGTCTGATAATCGCCCTCAACCTGAAAGAGCAGCTTTTTTTCCATTTCGTTTAATTCCATGGGGATCTCCTTTCTCTCGAAAATGAGTATGAAAAAAGGGCGTCCACCTATAAAAGTGAAACGCCCACGGCAACCAGCGGTCAGACATAAAGCCGGACCGCTGGCACTATTAAATTTTGTCGTTAATAAAACAGCCTCCTTTTTTCTTTATAGTTTTCGTCAATTTTCAACTTGGAAAAGGAATTGAATAAAAGACGACAAACGCTCAAACCCCTTGAAAATAAAGGCTTTTTCTGTTTGTCGTTATTATACCGTAACGGCACAGTCATGCGGCATTTCTGATCAATAAGGGAGTGCAACCATTGATGATTAAAGAAAGGTTTGGACATACGGACATTCGCATTACATTGAATACTTATGGGCACTTATATCCAGATCAGCAGAAAGTGGTGGCAGATATGCTGGATGATGAAAATATAAAAAGCTCCGGAAGTACGAACAACCGGAGCAATGTGACAAATGGGGACGAATCCACAAATGTCAACCCTAGACAAGTTGATTATATCAGGGATTCTTCCAGAGAACAACAGATAATTGGCGAGAATAGTTTGAAAAATGGAGGAATTTATGGAACAGAGAAATGAGAATAAAACAGAATTGAAAATGATAAAGATGTCAGATGTCCAGTCCCAGACAGTGGACTGGCTCTGGTATCCATTTATCCCTTATGGGAAATTAACGATCATTCAGGGTGATCCGGGCGATGGAAAAACTACGCTGATATTAAATATTGCAGCGAGATTGTCTAAAGGAGAAGGTCTGGATAACGATATGAAAGTAACAGAACCAGTAAAGATTATTTATCAGACAGCGGAAGATGGGCTGGCAGATACGGTAAAACCCAGACTGGAGCTGGCAGAAGCGGTCTGTGAAAGAATCATGGTTATAGATGAAACAGAAAAATCACTTTCCATGATAGATGAGAGACTGGAAACTGCTATCAAACGGACTGGTGCGAGAGTGCTTATTTTAGATCCGATTCAGGCATACCTTGGAGGAACAATGGATATGAACCGGGCAAATGAAGCAAGGGATATGACAAAAAGATTGAGCTTGCTGGCAGAAAAGTATAAATGTGCAATTTTATTAATCGGACATATGAATAAAGCTGGTGGAAATAAAGCTGCATATAGAGGAATGGGTTCGATTGACTTTTTGCAGTAGCCAGAAGCGTATTACTGGTAGGAAGAATAGAGGGAGAACCGGACTTAAGAGCAGTGGTTCAGATTAAAAATAATCTGGCTGCATTTGGACATTCCAAAGCATTTCGCCTGACAGAAACCGGATTTGAGTGGATAGGTGACTATGAAATCACAGCAGATGAGGTGCTTGGTGGAATTGCTCCAAAGGTAAATAAACTGGAACAGGCAAAAAAGATGCTGAGGGAACTGGCAGAAACATCAACTTCTGTGCAAAGCAGTGAAATCTTTGATATGGCAGAAGATTTGAATATTTCTAAAAGAACACTGGAAAATGCAAAAAAGGAACTTGGAATTAAGGCAAGACGAATCGGTAATTCCTGGTATTGGGATTTAAATAAAGTTAAGCCGGAATAAATTAAGGGTGCAACATTGCAGAGTATATAGAAAATGCGGAATTAAAATGCAAGGTTGCAATCTGTAAAGACATTGCAGTGTTGCGTCCTTACATAAATTGTAAGAAGGTGAGAACTTGAAAAACGTTATGATTCCAGAGGAGTTATTTGGAAAGATTATAAAATATCATTTACTGGATCAGGAACAGGAAGCAGATGATATAAGAAAAGGTCTGGAAAAAAAGCTGGATGCAATGGTAAATCGTGAGGCATACAGTAAATTCAAAACTGCGCCAACAGAAGAAGAACGGGAAAAGTTCCGGCAGGAGTATCTGGACAGAAAAGGAATGCAAGAGAGCTTTCGATGGTAACAGTTCGTGTTGATTACCTTTTTACAGGAGCGTGTCACGCCCCTGTGAGAAGTAAACAAGAAGAAAGTTGGTAAGGCGCATACGGAAAGCTGAGGCTGGACGGTGAGGTTGCTGTAAATTTGATAGTTGTGAAGAAGGGAGAACGATTCGATGAAGCAGGGAAGATTAGGATATAACAGTAGCAATGACAAATATGGGTTATTAGCCTCGGACTTATGGATTGATACGGGATTTCACTGTGGAGAAGGTCTTGAGGTGCTGGTCGATGATAAGTGGGTAAGGACAAGAATGGAGATGAATCCAGCAAGAGAATGGTATCTGGTTGGAATGCCATACTGTGGAGATCTGGAATATGTGCAGGCAAGAATACCGGAATAATTTAGTCGAGAGAGTAACGAAAGAGATAAAATAGCCCCCGGCAGGGCGCAAGGGTACTTTTGATGGACGGAACGGCTGTCGAAAGTGCTTTTGCGTTACTTTTGACAAAAGTAACAAAACCGCCGTATCCGGCGAAGATTTCTTTTTATACTATAGCTGGTAAAGATACAAATTTATGTGCCATGTCTGGCACTGGTTTTAGAAAGTGGGGTGACGAACATGACGCTGAAACGAACAATTAGTGGTATGATCGGGACAGGTTCTCTGGCTCATAACAGAAGGGAATTTATAGCAGAAAATGTTGATTCAGACAGAGTGCAACTAAATATTTGCTATCAGAATGAGAATTTAAAAGAAGTTTATAAAGAACTGTTTGATGAAGCTGTAGAACGATATAATATCGGGAAAAGAAAAGATAGACAGATTACAAATTACTATGAAAAAATCCGGCAGGGAAAACAAGAGAAGTTGTTCCACGAAGTAATTTTTCAAATTGGAAATCGAGAAGATATGGCTGTCGGAACAGCAGAAGGAGATCTGGCTGTAAAAATACTGGATGAATATGTAAAGGACTTCCAGAAGCGGAATGCAACGTTACGGGTATTTGGGTGTTATCTACATCAGGATGAGTCTACTCCACATTTACATATTGATTTTATTCCTTATGTGAATGATTGGAAAGGAAAAGGAATGGACACCAGAGTTTCGTTGAAACAGGCATTAAAAAGTCTTGGATTTCAAGGTGGAAATAAGCATGATACAGAGTTGAACCAGTGGATGAACCATGAAAAAAAGGTCCTGGCAGAGATTGCAAAACAGCATGGCATTGAATGGGAACAGAAAGGTACTCATGAGGAACATTTGGATGTTATAACTTCAAGAAGAAAGAGCGAAAAAAGGAAGTACAGGAGCTGGAGCAGGAGAAAGAGTATCTAACTGCAGAAAACGAAGAACTGACAGCACAAATTGCGGAATTCAGAGCAGATATCCAGATTTTAAAAGACGATAAGGAACAGGCAAGCAGGGAGAAACAAGAAGCAGAACAAAGGGCAGAGGACGCAGAAAAAGAAGTAAAAAGTCTGGAAGAGCGTCGAGATGTGCTGCAGCCGATTATGGATAATGCCAGTAAAGAAATAAAAGAATATGGAATGATTAAGACGTTTTTACCGGAGGCAGGAACATTTGAACGTGCAGTACCTTACAGAGAAAATAAAATCAAGCCATTGTTTATCAAGATGAAGAATCAGATTGCTGCATTAGCTGGAAAGGTTGTAGAACTTAACAAAACGATAGAAAGCTGGAAAAACAAATATCAAAAATCTACGGAGAAATGTGATGATATCCAAACGCAGTTAGATGATGTGCGTAAAGAAAATGGAAAATTATCAAATGATAATCAACGTTTACAAGAGATTTCGGACAGATATGACAGAGTGGTGCGTATTCTGGGAATGGAAACTGTAGAGGATGTGTGCAGCAGGACATTAAAGAACAAAGGGCACTGGAAAGAAAAACGGCGAATGGAGCAAATGCCAAAGGGAAGCGTTCTGAAACAGTTGAAATGGGCGACTCAAAAGAGTCAGATTGAAAACCAACAACGTAAGAAAAATAGAACAAAATACAAAGGATTGGAGATTTAGACTATGAAAAAACAAATTTATGATGAAAAAATGGAATGAGCTATACGTTGCATGGAGATTACTATTTGCCGGATCTGGTTTTAAGAGAAGAAGAACCGACATATGGAAAATATGGAATGTTACGAAAGCAGTTCTTAAAAGAACACAGATCAGCAAGATATCAATACATGTTATTGACCGGAAAATTGAATGAACATCTGAATCAGATCGATCAGGAAGTCAGAGAACAGGTGGAAACGCTTATGGAACAGATGACAGAAAAACAGGGTGTAACTGAAGAATTAAAGGCACAGGATCAGATGAAGTGGGTTAGGTTAATGAATAATATAAAAGCCAGTGCAGAAGAGATTATATTGAAAAACATGGTATATGTGTGAGATCGTTCTTTTACACTTTTGTATATATTAGAATAGCACTTTAGAAAGCACTATGGTAAAATAAAGTGAAGGTAAATCGGAATTTGTGGAGAGATTTCCTGAACTTTCCTTATTTTTCAAGGCTTACAGCCCCTTAGATAGTGAAATGATATGTATTTTCCCTTATTTTTGCCCTTATGCGGAATCCGCAAGGGAAATAAGGGAATTTTTAGTTAAGCATTGCTCGCTACTTTATCAAGAAGTCTTGCGGAATCCCGTTTTGCTTTTCTTGTTGAGTGAGCGTAAATATTCATTGTGGTACTGACATCAGAGTGTCCTAACAGTTCCTGTACATCTTTCGGTGCAGCTCCATTGGAAAGCAGATTGCTGGTATAAGTGTGACGCAACTGGTGAAAATGGAAATCTTCAAATCCTTCCAGCTTCTTTGCCACTGATCTGCATACAATGCTGAGTGTACTCGGCAGTTCCAAAGAGCCATCTGGTCGCAGGCAGACAAAGGAGATTTCTTTGTAATCTGTCGGGACTTCCTGTGTTCCGTCAAGATGATAGTATTCATAATATACCCTGTTTTTCACATGCACTTCTTTGTAGTAATTGCGGTGATATAATTCGCCATACTGCATCCGGTTTTTGAGCTGTTCTTTTCTGGCAGCTTTCAGTACTTCAGTCAGCGTATCTCCAAAATCAACAATCCTTACTTTTTTCCGTTTCGTTGGTCCGATAATATTTTTGTGTTTCATGCCGTCGTAGCGGATACTGCGTTTTATGGTCAGGCATTGTTCCTCAAGGTTAATGTCCTGCCATGTAAGACCACAGGTTTCCCCGATACGGAGCCCGGCATAATACGCAATTTGAATCGGCAGAATAGCAGGTGGATTTTTCTTTTCCAGATATTGGATAAGCCGTTCATAATCCTCATGTGAAATCGGCTGTGTACCTTCTTCCACTTCATCATCGGAAAAGAGGTCAACTTCCTCTGCCTGCTTTTTCAGCTTAATATACTGCATCGGATTGAAACTGATTAACTGTTTTGGAAATACTGCAAAACGGAATGACTGCTGTAACACTGCGGAAAAAGAATGGATATAATCTTTGCTGTATCCCTTTTTTACTTTCCCGTCTGGAAACTCACCACCGAATGTAAGCAGATCAAGAAATGCCTGTAAATGTTCGGCAGTAACTGTTTTCAGTTTGCGGTCTGCAATCGGGTGTTTTTTGATACATCGGATTGCACCAAGATAATTTTCCACTTGTACCGTTGCTGAGTGTCCCAGTTTTCAGTTCTTCTTCTGCCCACATATCCAGAAGTTCCCCTACGGTAAGATTATCTGCCTTTGCAACAAACTTCTTATCTTCGTAAG
>ENA-OQLB01000348-OQLB01000348.1-human-gut-metagenome-genome-assembly--contig:-NODE-348-length-27105-cov-17.828082_pt1 | contig 27105 bp, 35 predicted proteins | sample MGYA00242656_ERZ504813 | MGnify/ENA primary metagenome ERZ504813 (study PRJEB26092, sample SAMD00036388) | human gut metagenome | host: Homo sapiens | study: EMG produced TPA metagenomics assembly of... | reverse complement strand
CGAATCAGCGGACACGTCGGGATGTCGAGTCTGGATACGCGGGTCAACGACGATATCGCCAACCGGCACGGCTCACCACCTTTCGATATAACAGGTTCCAGCGTATCCCGTCCACCTTGGGACACGCTATGAGTGCCTAGACTATGGGATAAACCCAGTGAGCTAGGCCGACTGTGTACAAGGCCCACAGTCAGGCGAAGAATTGATTAGGGCACACACCTAGCTTTCGCTAGTGTTTTCTTTCGACTCGCTTGGAGCCTCCAGTAAGCGACGTGGGTTAGATAGGCGGAGCGCGTTAGCCACCTTGATTGCGACGTTGAGAGAGGTATCACCAAAATCTCTAATACCTGTTTCCCACGCGGCAATACGCGGCTGATTAACTCCGTCTACTTTGTCGGCTAACTGTTGCTGAGTCCAGCCACGCTTGACTCGGTACTCCCTAATACAATTGTCAACCATTGCCCACCTCGCTATCTCTAGTCCAGTGGGCCCAATTATACCTATCGCAGACGCGGTTTCTGATGCCATCGCTCCCCATTCTTTCAGGGTCCGCGCACTACTCGCAAGGCCTTCACCTTGCTTCTCTTATCCTCATTAGCCACATGGCTAAACGTCGGTAGGCGCAACCCATTTACGCAGTCTTGTTTGACACACTCTCACTATGCAGACTGCAACCGGCATTCGGCAACACTATTCAATTATCAATCATCACGTTCGCCTGATTACCCTCTGCTCACAATGAGGTTTAGGCAGTGGGAACTAAGTGCGCGACTGGGGACTTGCACCCCAGCTCAGCCACTATGGCCGCGCTGTGTTCTCAGCTAGCCGCGAAGTATCCGCGTACCGCGTGTGCAAAGTTCGCAACTTCCTGAGTCTCACTGAGATATTCGCTTATGCATTCACCGGCAATGGCCTTGACGTTTCGGGGGATGATTGTTAAATCAGTCCCGTTGAGCCTGACCATAAAGGCCGCCGAGACGCCTTGGTGCGTAATCACCTTGCGACCATCTTCTGTCTGGCTTAGTGTCCATTTGCCTACCGTGATTAGCTTCTTCATCTCGTTTACCTCGTTTCTGTTTAGTGTTCGTTTGTTTTGTTGGCTCCATCATAGGCATTCCCAATTGGGAATGTCAAGCCGGATAATCCGGAAAGTTTAAAACCATTGGAAACACTAGCATTCCTCGGCGTGTCGAAACCACCATAACCACCACAAAAACCGTCAAACCACAGAGCCCACGCCACTACTCCCATACCCATATAGTCGCACATACAACAGTTGCACCATGCAACAATCACCAAACATGAGCCAACATCACTCAACCTCATGCCGCCGCCGCTCACAGTCCCATAACCACGCATGTATGCGCACGAGCCCATACGCACACGCCTACGCGCGTACACGCGCGGATACGCGCACGCACACGTATGCGCACACGCACACACACGCCCACACGCACGCATGTACGCACGCATACGCGCACGCCCACACGCGCGTACACGCGCACGCGCACACATGGGGGTAGGAGAGCCCCACCCCGGTAAGACGTGGGGGCCGCACGGACAATGGTTCTGCTCGTGAATGATCTGCTGGGCTGTTTTTTGAATTAGCGTTTCATTGGTGGTGGGAATACTCTTGCAACGCTTGCTGCAACGCTTGTTGTGAGTAAAATGTCGTGTAGATGGATTGTCGGGGATTGGAGCGAAGCTCGGGTTCCTGACAAGGTGAGGCCCCGCAGTCGCGGGGTTTTCTTGTATTTGCGTGAGATATCCCAATTGGTAGAGGACGCCGGCTCAAACCCGGTGTGTTGTGGGTTCGATTCCCTCTCTCACGACTAGGCCACGCCTTTTTTGAAAACCGAACCGTCAAAACAGTTTTACGAGGATTTGTAAGGTCGAGTTCTCTGGGATTCCGTTTTGTATTGGTGTTGTTTTCTTGGACCGGGGGCGTGGCCGTGGATGATTGGCAGAGTAGACGAATGCGGCGGCTTGCTAGGCCGTAAACCGTAAAAGGTTCGCAAGTGCAAATCTTGCATCATCCGCGAGATGGTCGGTGAGGCTGGTCAAGGCCCTGACTGTCGTGGGGGTTCGACTATCCCTATATGCCCGTAGCTCAATGGTAGAGTACCGGTCTCCAAAACCGGTGACGTGAGTTCGATTCTCACCGGGTATGCGATGCCGGTAGCTCAGCGGCTAGAGCGTATGGCTACGGTCATAGGGTCGGTAGTTCGAGTCCACTCCGGTACCACAACGCCTTCAAGAAGAGGCGATTACAGGCGGTGACGGCTTCTTGGGTCATCGCCGGATGTCGGCGGCGGCTTCATGCCATGCCGTGCGGCGATAACTGAACAGCGCTCCCCTAGTGGGAGGCATGGCATTCTAGCTCATTGGAAGAGCGGCGCTCTCGTAAAGCGCAGGTTCGAGTTCGATTCTCGGGATTGCCTCTAGGAGCCGGTGGCTCGTGGACCAACATCCCCTGTATTTGGATTAACCCCGTTGGAATGCTCGCTCGCCACGCTCCCACCGGCTCCGCCCCCTACGTGTAAGGAGTCATCGTGGCTTGGTCATCTTCCAACCGTGATGCACGGTTCAACCCCGGATGGGAGCGGACCCGCAAGCGGATATTAGAGCGGGACCACCATCGATGCCAGTGGATTGTGACCGACTGGCATACGGGGGCGAAGCATATTTGCGGCTATCCTGCCAATGAGGTCGATCATAAGGTTCGCGCGAAGAACGGTGAGCCTGATGATGATTCCCCGTCGAACCTGTGGGCGTTGTGCTCATATCACCATAAGCAGAAAACCGCTCGTGAGAGTGGTGAGGCTCGGGTGGAAAAGCGTAGGAGCCGCGAGGAGGCCGAATGGTATTCGAGGCCGGCTTTTCGATAGAGCGTTGCGCTGTGTTCGGGTGTCTTAACCCGGTGTGCGCCAAAGGGTTGTGCAGGGAGCATTACAACCGGAACTACTATTCCGGCACTCCGTTGAGGAGACTGCGCACCCGCATGTGTCCGGTGTGCTTCAAATGGTTCGACCCTGAGCGTTCCTCTCGCTTGTTCTGTTCGGACAAGTGCCGTTTGAGGTATTTCCGTAAACGTCAACTGCATCCCGAGCTGCCGTCGCGTCCTGAAACCGTGTTGCATGAGCGGACGGTGGAACCGGCTGAACGGCCTCGGATGGTTGTCGAGTCTTTCACCCGTTCGCAGGTGATTGAGAAGTGTGCCGGCCGTTGCCAGAAGTGCGGCGGACTGGTCGATGTAGATAGTGCCGGGCCTGACGGCGCGGCTTTTGAGTGGAAGGTTCCTTTGGAGAAGTCGCATTCAGCGACTTTGGAGAACCGCATTCTCGTTCACGACCGGTGCAGGGGCGAAAAGCCCGTGCGTCGGACAGCCCGGAATGGGCGGAAACGGAGCGTGAATCATGGCAGGAAACGGGCGTAGGGCGTCCAAGATAGCCGCGATGCCTTTGCTGAGCAGTCCCGAGGAGCCGGTTGGGCCGGAACTGCCTGATGTTCGCCCGGATACGGGCGATGAATGGTTGCCGGCTACTCGCCGCTGGTATGAGGATTTGCGTCGTAGCCCGTTGGCTCAGCGTATGGGCGTCGGCCCTGACTGGGATTTCGTGTTGGATACGGCGCTGCTCAAGGATGATTTCAAGCGTTCCCGTAAGGGGCGTGCGATTCTGGCGGCTGAGATTCGCCAGCGTGAGGCCATGATCGGCGTCACTCCGAAGGCGCGTAACGATTTGAAGTTCGACGCGCCTCAGGCGAACGATTTGAAGGCGTCCTCGTATTCGGGTTCCTCGAACGTCATCAGCATGGAGGAAGCACGTAGGCAGCGTCGGGCGGTGGGCTGATGCATGACGTTATCCCTAATCTGACCGCCGAGGATAGGGAGCGTTCGCTTGGCTGGCTTGCCTTGTGGTGGATACAGTCGTTTTGCGTCGTGGGTTCGGAGCCCGCGTATGACATGCCCGTGTATGAGAGTCCTGAGTATGCGCGGTTCTACGTGGACTGTTACGCGCTCGACAAGTATGGGCAGCGTCGTTTCAACCATGTGTTCCTGAGTCGCCCCAAGGGTTGTGACAAGTCCGGCAAGGGTGGCCGTCTGGGTTTGTTCGAGGCTTTGGCCCATGCCGTTTCGCCGGTTGGGCGAAGGGCGGGGAAACCTACACGTTCCTCGGTCAGACTTACGAGTATCTGCCGGGCGAGCCTATGGGCCGTCCCGTGCAGGGTCCGAACGTGGTGTGCATCGCCACCGCCGAAGAACAGACGGATAACGTTTATCAGGTGATGAAGTACAACTGCGAGAACGGGCCTTTGAGCCAGTTGCGCGGTTATGGCTTGATGTCGGTGAAACCCGTATCCTGCTGCCGGAGGGTGGTTCGATCAAGCCCGGTGCCACCGGTTCTTCCACGCATGACGGCGGCAAGCAGACGTTCATCATCGCCGACGAATCCCACTTGTACAACGTTCCCCGGTTGAAGGCCACGTATCATACGCTGAAACGTAATCTTTCGAAGCGTATGGGCGACGCCGAACCGTGGGTGTTGGAAACCACGACCATGTACCGTCCCGGCGAGAACAGTATCGCCGAGGAGACCTACAAGCACGCTCAGGATATTCGAGAGGGTCGCATCAAGGACCCGAAGCTGCTGTTCGACCACAGGTATTCGCCTTTGAACATCGAGGACCTGGGTGATGCGGGCAAACTGAAGCATGGCCTGTATGAGGCGTATGGTTCCGCCGCGAAGTCAAGGGACGGCAAGGACCATATCATTCTCGCTGACGGCAGCATCGTGCCGGTCAACGACGAGGGTGTGAGCGATGACGGGTATTCGCTTCGCTCCCCCGGCGTGGAGCCGGGCCCGTCGAAGGACGGCTGGGTTGATATTCGCGGCCCTATCGCGGATATCCTCGACCCGGCTTCCGATGTGGGCGATTCGATTCGCTACTACCTGAACAGTCTCACGAGCGTTTCCGACGCTTGGCTGTCCGAATCCCTGTTGAAAAGCCATCTCGCGGGCATCGCATTGTATGCGGGCGTTCCCGAGGGCACCGACTTGGACGAGGCAGCGCCTTGGAAGGACATTATTTCGGACGAGGACGAGATAACGCTTGGCTTCGACGGTTCGCTTTCCGATGATGCGACCGCCTTGGTCGGCTGCCGTGTCAGGGACGGCCTGTTGTTCCTTATCAAACTGGAACAGAAGCCCGAAGGCCCCGAGGCCGCTGACTGGCAGGTCGATGTGGAGGCGTTCGACCGCAAGGTTCGCTGGATGCTGGACAACTACAACGTTGTCGGCTTCTTCGCGGATGTCCACGGCTGGCGTGACCTCATTATCGGCTGGGAAACCGACTACTCGTATCTCGACCTTGTGGGCCAGCGCAACAACGGCGACCCGATCATGTTCCACACGAACAATTGGGAGTCGGACATGAAGCAGGCGTATGTGGACATGCATACCGCGTTCTGCCGTGAATGGACGGCGTGCGATGACGAGGACAATCCCGTCATCGGTGATGTCGCACTGTTGGCCGACCCGAGGCTTCTCGCGCATTTCAGAAACGCGCGAAGGAAGAACCTGCGCAGGACGAACGCCGATGGCTCCACTCAGTACCTCGTGTACAAGGAGACGCCGAACAGTCCGTTGAAGATAGACGCCTGCATCGCGGGCGTCCTCGCATATACGGCGCGTACCCGTTATCTGGAACAGGCCAGTTCCCGTGCGCCGAGGTGCGCACCCACGTTACCCGAGTGACTTATTAGAAGGATGGTGAGATATGGCCGTGCAGTTGGAGTCGTTGGTTCCCGATGATGTCGAACCGGGAGGCGACGGCGTGGTGCTTACCCGGTTGGCGAACCGGCTGGTGAACGTATCCCCATGCTGTGCCGGTTGAAAACGTTCTACGACGGCAAGGAGACCGTACCCACGAAGGCGGTCCCCCGCAACATGGATGTGACCAGTTCGGACATCTACCGCAGGTTCGTGGACATCTGCCGATGAACTTGGCGAGCACGATAGCGAACGCGGTCATCACCTCGGAGAAGCCCACCGGCTTCCGTCTGGTGTCGGACAAGGCGATGCGTTCCACCGCAGCGGACGACATGTGGCAGAAGTCGGGCATGAACCTGAAATCGTTGAACATGCTGCGTGACGCGTCGATTTACGGTGCCGCCTATGCGCAGGCGTGGTCGACGCCTAATCCGGCGTACATTTCGAGGCTCAGTCCTTGGGATACCGTTGTTTCCGACGATAAGAGCGCGGCCATCGTCTACTCGTATGACGCGGATGAAGGCACCGAGAACATCGCCTTGTACCGTCTGGTCCGTGACGATAAGGCAATGTGACCGACGTGTATGGTCGTGTCGCCAGACGTGAGGTGGAGTCGCGGACGCTGCCGACCGACAGTCCCGACTATGAGGATGCCGTGTATGAGCTGGCGAACGATGATTCCAAGAAGAAACCGTTGTTGCCCGCCTTGTTCGAATGGGTGGGCGCGGCCAGTTCCGATGGTCTTGATTTCGCCCGTGACTGCGGTTGCCTGCCCATCGTCCAGTTGAAGACCGCGACCGGTCGAGGCCAGTTCGAGCCTCATCTTCCGACGTTGAGCGCCATCGACCAGCAGCGTTTCCAACGTTTCTGCATTCAGGAGATGCAGGCGTTCAAACAGCGTTGGGTGTCCGGCGACCTTCCCGAGTATTACACGAAGCAGGACCCGGCCGTGAAGGCCAACCGTGCGCGTGCCGGCGAAAAGATCGACTACTCGTCCTTGTTCGAGCTTGGCCCCGCCGCCTTGTGGCTGATGCCGAAGGACGCGAAGATGGGCGAAAGCTCCGTGACGGACATCACGCCGATTGTCTCCGCCGCGAACACGGACATCAAACAGTTGGCCGGCGCGTCCGGCACCCCGTTGTCGATTCTCAGCCCTGACGTTTCCGGCAGCGCGGAGGGGGCGAAGCTCACCACCCGCATGTTGAGGCTCAAGGTGCAGGACATGAACGAGCGTGCCAATGATGCGTTCGTGCTGTTGCTTCGCATGGCGTTGGTCGCAAGCGGCCAGCAGTCCGCCGCCGATGAACGTTTCGAGACGATGTGGCAGCCGGTCGAGACTCCCACCGATTTGGAGCAGGCGCAAGCCGCCAACTATGTGAAGGGACTGCTGCCGGTCAAGACCATCATGCGCCGGTTCCTGAACATGAGCGAGATGGATATAGCCGAAGCCATGCAGGACTTGCAGGACACGGCTTTCGCCACCGCTCTGAGTCAGGAGAACACTCTGGTCGAAGGCAAGACCTCACAGCAGTCGGCTCCCATCTTGCAGGACACGTTGGATTCGACATCGACCATCCTTGACCTGAACGACGTTCTGGGCGACGAGACGTTGGACTCCTCCAATGAGGTGACGTGATGGCCGACATGACACAGGCGCTGACCGTCATGGAACGGCAGCGTCAGGCGCTGGTCGATGCCTACGTGCAGCGTGCGTGGAACATGTGGAAGTCGCTCGACCCCGCCGACTGGTGGAACGACGCGATAACACAGGGCGTGTCCGCGTGGATAACGCAGAATCAGATCGCGTTCATCAAAGCCATGCGTCATCTGGCGTCTCCTATGCGGACGTGATGCTCGGCATGGTGAACGTGCCTTCGGATGGTCAGATTCCCGAATACATCGTCACAAGGGACAACACCGACCCGTGGGCGGTGAGCGTGCGTCCTGCCGACGCCTATCGGAGCATGGCCGTAAGGGACCCGTCGATACGCCCGCTGGCATGGGACAATCTGGACGATTACGTGCAGAAGGCCGTTGATGATTGGCTTGACGCCGCCGTGAAACGGTTGATGGACAATGCGAACACCGATGGTCAGATAGCCATGAATAGTGCGGCCACGCAACGGTTTCATGGTTCCGGCGTCAGAAAATACCGTAGGGTCATACACCCCGAGCTTTCCAAGACCGGCACGTGCGGCCTGTGCGCCGTCGCGGCCACGAACGTGTTTTCCACGGCCGACCTTCTGCCCATGCACAACAACTGCAAATGCACCGTCGCCCCGATCACCGCGAACAATGACCCCGGTCTGAAACTCAATCGGGAGGATTTGGACGCCATCTACAGGAAGGCTGGCAGCACGTCAGCCGCCGACCTGAAAAGCGTGCGCGTCATCATGGAATCGCATAGCGAGATCGGGCCGATTCTCACGCAGTCCCAGTGGCGGCGTGAATACGATGACGGCACTCCCGCGCCGGAATGGCATATCCCCGACCTGAAGATGACGCGCACCGCGTTGCGGCGCATGTATGCGAGGGCTATGGAGTTTCAACAGCATTATCAGAAAGTGCTGGATACGGGCGAGGAAGACGATTTTCCATTCGAGGTCGAAAGTACAGCTTCCGGCCTCGGTGCATTTAAGACAAGCCATGTCCTATCAGAGGGCGTGGCTCCAATACCTGCGGTCGACCCTCGTTTGGCCGCGTGAATGAAAGGGGCGGGCGGATGCCTACCAAGGAAGAACAGAACACTGCCGAAACCGAAACGGTTCAGCAGTCTCAGCCTGAAACGGGCGCGGCAGAAACGACCGCCGACATTCAGGAAAACAATGAAAACGTCAAGCCGGAGGAAAACCCCGGTGACAACGAGCTCGCCAAGTGGAAGGCGATGAGCCGTAAGAACGAGAAGCAGGCCGAAGCGAACCTCAAGCAGGTGCAGCAGGTTCAGGCCGAGCTTGCCCAGGTGCGTGCCGACAACGCGCGTCTGATTGCGAAGAGCACGTATCCGCAGGTCACTGACAAGGTGTTTGAAGCCCTGTACAAGGGTGATGGCACGCCGGAGGATATCGCGGACTTCGCCAAGTCCTATGCGGAGCTCAACCCCATCCAGCCCGGTTCGCCGTTGGGTGTTCAGCCGAACGGTCGTGTTCAGGTGCCGGAAGCCGAGGCTCTTCGCAGCGTGGGCCGAAAGGCCGAGAACCCCGAGGGCGAGTTCAATCCGAAACCAAAGCGCGGCGACGCTACAAGCGTGCGATGGACCGTCAGAACGCCCGCCGCCGCAACCGTAACAAGCAAACCAAATGAAAGGAGCCATACTCATGGCGCTTCCTATTGAAATGGTGCATGGCACCGGCCTGACCACCGTTGAGGAAAACAATGAGTGGCGTTTCGGCGAGCAGACGGGCGGCGTGGTCTCCGTGACCATCGTCCCCGAACTGTTCAACGTCGATGACGAGACTCTGCGCAACAAGTACCTGACCGGGGTCAGTCCGACCGCCACGACCATCTACATCCGTTCCGGTATTCCGCTCGCCAAGATCACGAGCGGCACCAACAAGGGCGCTTACGGCCCGTATGACCCGAAGGCTACCGATGGCCGTCAGACCGCCATCGCTGGCCTGTTGGAGTCCGCCGTCGCCGTGAACGTCACCTATTCCGGCTGGCAGGTCGATGACACCTATGTGGGCCTTCGCTACCGTGGCGACATTATCAAGAGCAAGCTGCCGGTCGTTCCCGCCGACGAGGCCAAGTGGGGCGGCTGCTTCTACGATGTCGAGGATGATGCTGTCACCGCATTGTCCGGTTCGGCTGGCGCTGCCGGTTCCGCTGGTGTGGGCGTGAAGTCCATCACCTTGACCAAGGACACCTCTGGTGCCATCACCGGTGGCACTTGGGTCGCACCGACAACAAGTCGCACGCCATCACCATCGCCTGACACCCCGTCTAAACCGATTCTTTGAAACCCGCCCCTCGTGGCGGGTTTTCTCATATCTGAAAGGAAATATCCAATGGCATTGGACAAGGAAATCTTCCCGCCGAGCGAAGCCACCGAGGTTGCGCAGGCGGGCTTCGATTACGTGAACGGCATTCTCCCGTTCTCCACCATGTTCCCCATCCAGTCCAATGACGGCGAATGGACCGTCTCTTGGACGCCGAATCTGCCGACGCTCTCCACGAACGCCATGCAGCGTCGTGCGCTGGACGCCGAGATCGGCCACACTTCGATGGTCGAACAGTCCGCCGAACAGCATACGGGCCTTCTGCCCCTGTCCGGCATGGACCACATCACCGAACGTGATATGGCCAAGCACGCGAACGACAAGCAGTTCATCCACGACAAGGCCGAAGCCAAGACCACGCATCTGGGCCAGACCGCCGGCGTGACCCTTGAACTTGAGTCCATCTCCGCGATGATGGACGGCAAGATCACCATCAACGAGAACGGTGCGAACGTGGTCTACTCGTTCGGCCGTCCGGCCAAGCAGCATAATCAGGCTCCGACCGTTCTCTGGTCCCAGGCTACTTCCGACCCGATTGCCGACGTTCAGGGTTGGATTGAGGTCATGCGCAAGAACAAGGGCCGTACACCGCACGCCGCGTTCACCACGTCGAAGGTCATCGACGCATTGCGCGTCAACGAACAGTTCCGTCAGGAAGTGTCCGGCATGGACTTGGCGCATTCCAAGTCGCGACTGTCCCGCGACGAGGTGCTGGGCGTTCTCGCCAGCCAGCTTCAGCTGAACGACGTGCGTATGCTCGACCTCGAATACGAGAACCTTGAACTGGACGGCGGCTTCAAGATGGACGTGGACACCACCACGCTCATTCCCGATGCGACGTTCGTCATGCTTCCCTCGTTCAACGACCCGACCCTTGGCTTTACCGCTTCCGGCCCGACCGCCGAAGCCCAGAACTCCGAGTATGAGATCAACAAGAGCGTCAACGACGGTCTTGTTGCCGCCATGCTCTCCCATCAGGCTCCGGCCAACTACGATATCTGGGTCAACGGCTCCGCGCTGCCCGTATTGCAGGATGCCGTCAGCACGTTCAAGGCCAACGTCCTGTAGGAGCCGTCATGGCAAGCGTTGACGGCATCGACTGGATGAAACACATGCAGGTCAGTCTGCTTGACCAGCCCGGGCTAGCCGACGCTATCCGAACGAATGGGTGAAATCACGTTGCCGTATCGCCGCCGAAATGGCGTTGACCGAATCCGGCAACGCGGAGCCCCGTCTCAATTCGGGCGACCTGAGCGAGGACACGTTCGCCTACGTGGTCTGCTCGATGGTGATTCGCGTCATGCGATGGCACCGGTTCAAATCCGAGTCGAACGGCAACTATTCGTATGAGGAGCATGACCCCCAGCCTAATCCGCCCGCCTATGATGCCAGTCCCAACCTGTATGTGAGCAAACGCGAAAAGCAGTTGCTTGACGGTTACGCGGAGGGACACGGCCCCGTAGGCACCATTGGTGTCGGGCTGAGCCGAATCTACGGATTGTGAGGCCCTATGGCCGATGAAACATTGGACTTGGGACACCTTTACGACGGTGTTGATTTGGATGAACTCGGCGGCGGGCACCTGTACGACGATACCGAGGTGGAACCTCGTGTCACGGATGATCTGCTGCACCGCGACATGATCGTGGTGCAGCTGATGAAACCGGTCGAAACCGTCTACGGTTCCGGCACGGTGCCGGATGGGGACGCCTCATACTGTTACTGCTCGTTCGAGCCTCGAATCAATAAGAACAGCACGTTTTCCAAGAACTGGGCGCAGGACACCACGCCGCAAACGACCGGTGGCCTGCGTGAGGATGCGTTGGCGATTGTTCTCGCGCCGGAATGGCATGGGGACATCAATACGCAGTTCTGGTTCGATAACGCCTGTTATGAGGTTGACGGCCCACCTATGGAGATGCGTCACGCTTCGGATGCCGCCCACCATTGGAACATCACCGCGAGGTGCATCGGCCATGCGACCAAGGACAACGGGTTGAAACCGCCTGTCCCGCCCGAGGGGAGCCGCACATGGGGTACGTGAAACTGAAGCCCGCGAGGGTGTTGAACCGTGACATGGCGATACTGTTCGGAGCCGAGGCGACACGTCCCGTGGCGGAGAAGGTCGAGGTGAAAGCCAAGGCGCTGGCCGACATGAAGGCGAAGCATTCGTCCGTCGCCAACCGCATCGACATCAGCACTCACGCGCATGGCACGCACACCGCCGTGATCATGAGCGTCAAGGGCCGTGACGGTTCCGAGATCGCCTCTCACTTGGAGTTCGGCTACTTCAACCGGTGGCTGGAACACAAGTACGGGATTAAAAGCCCGAGTGCTTGGATGCCGGGATTGTTCATCATGTCGAAGGCGAAATATGTCTGACCCCACGATATTCGACCTTTCCGTAAGGGAACAGTTGGATGCGGTCGCCATGACACGCGTCTACCTGGACGACATCGAATGGAAGGACCGTGATTTCAGGCCGGTCATCCAACCGGAGGTCACGCCCGCCACGGATTCGCTCCTGTTGTCCCATGACGTGATTCTCTACCATTGCGGCGCTCCTGAGCAGCCCGACTGGAATCTGAAGGCTTGGATATGGCAGTACACGCTGTCTTTGACGGTGCTGGGCCGTGACCCGGAACGGGTGGCCCGCATCTGCGGATGGCTGCACCGTTGCATATCCGCATGGCCGTACCAGCCGGGAACCATGTACGGGAAAATCGGGCGCATCGTGGACAACCCCGGTTTCGAGTCCCGGTCTTCCGGCGACATGACCAGTTCCAAAAGCATCGTCGCGTGGACTTCCACGAAACGCATACAGGCCGCGTCCCCACGCGGCTGACCTTATCTGAAAAAACCATCAATCACACAATCAGACCCCGCACGCCTACACGGCTGCGGGGTTTTCCATATTTGAAAGGAAAACGATATGGCTGACGAAATCGGCATCCACGACGACGGCGTGTTGACCGCCGTCCGAGGAACGATCTTCATGGCGAAGGCCGATACCATCATTACCTCCGCACTGCTCAAGCAGTTCACCGTCGATGAGGCGACCGTGGGCGTGGGCGAGGCCGTGTGGACGAACCTCGGCCACATGTCGAACAACAACCTGCCCGAGTTCGCGTTGGACGGCGGCGACGCCACCACGTTGAGCACTTGGCTCAAGGCGTCGTTCCGCACCCAGTACGACCAGACCACCGGCACTGTGACGTTCAATTCGGTGCAGGGCGACAAGGCACGTTCAAGACCCTCTACAACGCGGTCGACATGACCGACGCCGGTGTGGCGTTCAGTTGGAGAAGACGCCTATCAACAAGGCGTTGTTCATTCTCTGGTCGGACACGAACACGACCGGCCGTGCCGGTCTGCTGCTGCCGAACACTGATATCGCGTTCTCCAGTCTGCCGACTCTTTCCACGGATTCGTTCGTGGAGTTCTCCGCTCAGGCGAACATCAAGACTTCCAACGCGCTTCCGCATGACGCCGCTGGAAAGTTCACGTCCGCAGCCTACTTCAGCCCGGCTGATTTCACCGCCGCCGTCTGACCTGGATTCTTCCTTGCCGCGTACCTATCCGCGCGGCAAGGATATTCCTCTTTTTCGGATAGGAACCATTTTTCACACTTTATGGATAGGAGCCGATGATGGCAGAAAACATTGAAACCACCGAGACTACCGAGAACAAGACCCCTGAGACTTGGGATGAATTGAAGAGCCTTCCCTTGTTCGAGGAGCTTCCCGACATGGTGAAGCCGCAGGAATTGAATGTGGCGCAGTCCGCCGAGTTCCGTGTGACGTGGCAGCGCGTCAGCGAACGCCAGACCAAGCTGTTCGACACGGGCGTCTTCGATGACGAGACCGCCGACAAGGGCAAGAAGAAAACCAAGGAGAAGCGCGACGAGGACGAGGCCGTTGTGCTCATGGCCGAGATCGCCCAGTACGCCGACATGTTCTATCGTGACATCGCCGTGGACGAGAAGCAGTGGGTGGAGTTCACGAAGGGCCGCACCTTGGAGGACCTGTTCGTGCTGCTGGTGTCCCTGACCTCGTTCTACGCATTGGCACTGGGAAAATCAAGCGGCTCCAAGACGCGCTTGACGAAAGCCGAGTAGCGGTCTGCTCCGATTTCCAACGCTTCTACAATCTGAATCTCCCGGCCCGTATGAAGGTGGACGAACCCGTATGGCTGTGCGCCCTGTTGGACGGGTTGGAAGGCGTTGACGGAAGCCTGTACCGCGCGTACATGATGGAGCATCATCTTGCCGGCATCCGATTCCAAGGAGACGCCACGGCTCTCCTACGTCACCTATGGGCAGTCGCAGATGCTCATGCTTGACATGGCGAACACGCTTGACGTTCTCAGGGTGATGCTCGCCCGGATGATGGGCGACAAGAAGATGAAGCCCCGTCCCATCAACCCGCCCGGAGTGGTGGACAAGCCCGATTCGATGGCGTCGAAGTCGTTCACCACGGCGGGCAAGTCGTTCGCCCAGATCACGGGCATGTTGGGTGCCGTGTTCGGTGGCAACAGTTTTTAACAGAAAACCCCTCGCATTCCACGAGGGGTTTTCGTTTATCCTCCCGGAGGTTTTCTCATGGCCTTGTATACTGCTGGCGCGGTCGGCGTCGATATTCGCCCGGACACCGATAATTTCTGGAAGATTCTCAACGCGGAACTGCATTCCCGTCACCCTGAGGTCACCGTTGATGTGAACACGAAGGGTGTCGCACGCGCCAAGGAGCAGATGCGCGACCTTGACGGCAAGACCCTCACCAACGTGGTGAAGATCGACGGCGATGACAGCGGTTTACGCAAGTTGCGCAAGGAGCATGAGCGCATCCAGCGCGAATGGGAGAACAAGCCCATCGTCTCCCATTTCAACATCGACGACTCCTCCTACGGGCGCGACCTCGACAAGCTGCGCGACAAGAACCGCAAGGCCGCAGCCGACGTTCGCAAGAACTGGCTGGACAACACTCTCGGCGCTATTGCGATATTCGTCAGAAGCAGAAGAAGTACGAGGAGGAGGTGGACAAGCTCTACCGCAAGCGCGACAAGCTGCTCGCCAAGCTTGAGGACGGGGCTAAGCGTTCCGCCAAGGAAACCAAGTCTCTCAACGAGGAGCTGGCGAACACGAGCCGTCAGATTCTCGATATCGAGAAGAAGTACGACCATACTTTCAAAGCCATCGACTTGAAGCGCGACAAGGACCTGTTCGACGCGCAGAACGTCGCACTGTTCCGACGTGAGATGGACGAGGCGGGCGGTTTCGTCAAGAACATGCAGCGCAATCTCAAGGCCGCTCGCATGGAGTCCGACAAGTACAAGAAGTCGTTGGACAAGACCACCAAGACCCACGAGCTGCTGAACAAGCAGCTCACCGTCACCGGCAAGAAGTACCTCGGACTGTCTGGCAACGCCTCCGACGCCTCACGCATCATGGCAAAGCAGCAGGCTACGGCCCGCGAGTTGACCAGCTTGTTTGACGAGCAGGAAGCTCAGGTCAAGGCGCTTGCCACCGCGTTCCAGAAGTTCAAGCCTATGGGCATCGACAAGAACCTCGGCAAGGAACTCAACAACACCCTCGACCAGTTGAAGAAGCTGCGCGACTTCGCATCCCGCAAGCCGATCACCGCCAAAGCCACATTGAATAAGACCCAATGGGACAAAAAATACGCGGAACTGATGTATGACGCGGAGAAGCTGCGCGCCAAACTCGACCGGGAGCATGAGGTCAACGTCCGTGTCAAGGTGTGGGAGAACAACGCCGACAAGCTTGAGAAACGTCTGAACCGTCTGCGTCACACGCGCCTCGACATTCCCGTGGACTGGCAGGTCGATCAGGAACGAATCATCGCGTCGATGCGTGAGACCGCTGCGAAGATCAAAGCCAATCCCGAACGTCGTTGGGAGCTTGAAGCCGACCTCGACCTGCAAATGCGTCGGGCCGAGGAGAAGCTGAAGAAATTCGAGGACAAGCATGACGAGCTGAAGATGGATTTGGACTTGGAGACCGCGTTGGCCCGAGCCCATCTCGCCTACTTCACCCGTCCGCGCACCGTTGATATCTTCGCTAATTTCAAGGGCACTGACCTTGGCAAGATTTTCTCCGGCATGACCTCCGGTGCGACCGGTTTGAAGGGCGTGCAGAACCAGTTCCAGAATCTTGTGAACCTGTTCGACAAGCTCGACAAGGTGGTTCCCAAGTGGTCGATTCTCGGTGCCGGCGTCACCGCGTTGGGTGCCGGCCTGTTGAATCTCGGCCGTACCGTGGGCGGTGTCGGTGCCAGCCTCGTGTCCATGAGCAAGGCCGCGTTGGCCGCTCCCGCCGCGTTGGCTGGTCTGGCGTCCGCAGGCTACGTGGGCTACCGGGTGTTCGGTGATTTGAAGGAAAAGTTCGATGTCGCCAAGACCTCGCTGGCGAACCTGAACAAGGAGTTGGGCGACAACGCTTGGAACGAGTACGGGGATAACCTGTACCGTCTCGCCAACGACGTGGCCCCCTCACTGTCCAAGGGTTTGAACGGTATCGCCGTTGAGGAAGGCAAGGTGCTCAACGGGCTTATCGACGTGGTGCGCCAGTCGAACGAAGCCGACCAACTGCCGCGTATCTTCGAGAACACTCGTCTCGCGGTGTCCGAACTGAACCCGGGCTTGCAGTCACTGGCCCGCGCGTTCCTCGGCTTGGGCGACCAGTCCAGCCAGTATCTGCCCCGCATGGCCTCCTACATTTCCGACGTGGCCGAGAAGTGGGCGAACTGGGTGGATACCGCCGAACGTACCGGTCAAGTCTCTAAGGCGATGGAAAAGGCCATCGAACAGGGCGGCTATCTGAAATCGTCCGTGTTCGACCTGATAGGCGTGTTTGAGGGCACGTTGGGTACTCTGGCGAAGACCGAGAACGGTATCCAAGGTTTTTCCGAGGCTTTGGAGAAAGCCAACAAGGCCGTTCACACCATCAAGTTCCAAGAGACTTTGGAGGCTTGGAGCGCTGGTGCGCAGGACGCGCAGGACAAGATGCGCAACGCTTTCAAGGATATTGGCGACGCCGCGTACTCGTTGAAGGACACCACTCACGCGGTGTTCGGTGACGCGGGCCAGATCGTAGGCGAGGGCATCACTGGGTTGAGTCGCGTGTTGCAGCAGTCCGGTGGTGGAATCCGCGATTTCAGTTCCGGTGTCCGCGACGGGTTCAGCCAGGTGTTTGACGCGGTGGGTGACGCGGGCCCCATGTTCTCCGATTTGGCGAGCATGGTGGGCCAGTTGTCGCGCACGTTCGGCGGCACGTTCGCGTCCGCTTTGCGTACCGTGAGCCCGCTTATCAGCACCATCGCCAAGGGTGCCACCGGCGTGGCCCAAGCGTTCGACTCACTGCCGGGGCCGGTGAAAAGCATCATCACATTGTGGGGCACGTTCGGTCGTGCGGGCAAGACGGCGTTCGAGTCGTTGAAGACCGGCATGTTGCAGAACATCCAGTCCACGATGCGATACCAGAAGATGCTCAGCGAACTGGGTTTGAGCGCCGAACAGGCGTCCGTGAAAATGGGCACCCTGATTAAGGCGATGAACCAGTTGCGTTCCGGCAATTATGCGGGTATTCTGTCCGGTGCCATCAGCGAGGTCAATTCCCTCGGCATGGCGGCGGAAGCTAACTCGAAGAAGCTGCTCCTTCCGGGGAACGCTGCCAAGGAGACTTCCAAGGACATGGGCGGCTTGGTCGGTGCGAACGGTCAGGCCATCGCCTCCATCCGTTCGGCCGGGGAGCAGGCCGAACAGCAGTCCGGCAGGTTCGGTTCGTTGAAGACCGGCGTGAAGAACCTGTGGGATGCGTTCGGCGGCTGGACGACGGTTGCCGGTCTGGGAATCAGCGCGGGCATCGCCGTCATCGGCAATGCGATATCCGACTACACGACGAAGGCGGAAGCATCCAAGCAGGCGATGGACAAGGTCATCGACGGCATGAAGGGCATCAATCCAACGCCAAGGAGGCGGCGGACGCGTTCAACGATTTCAAGTCGGAGACCACGAAACAGTGGGATGACCCGTCGCTCCTGTTCGGCAAGGACGGTGGCGGCGCGGTCACTGAATGGCTCGTCAAGGTCAGCGGCGGCTACACGTCCGCAGCCGACGCGGCCAAACGTCTGGGCATCAATACCAGTACGCTGACCGATGCGGTCAGCGGCAACGAGCCGGCTACAAGAAGCTCGTCAAACAGTTGGAGGCGCAAAGCAAGGAGACATACAAGGCCAGCGACCAGTACGGTATGATGGTCGAGAAGCAGACCGATGCCGCCATCGCCGCCGACACGCTGTTGCAGGCGTTGAAGAAGCAGCACAAGGAAGGCTTGGAGAAATCCGTCAAGGAGCAGATGAAATATCTGCGTTCCCTCGAACAGATCTCCGATTCCTCCTCCGCGCTGTCCGACAAGCTCAGCTCGCTCGCCACGACGGTCAAGGCGAACGGTCAGGCGTTCAAGGAAAACGGCGAACTGGCTGACGCCAACAACGCCGCCTATGTGCGCACCGACAAGGCGATGAAGGATGTGGCCGCTACCGCGTTGCTGTCCGCCCATCAGCTTCTCTCCTATGGTGAGAAGAACGGTCAGGTGGAGGAGTACACGCAGAAGGCCGCAAACTCCATTTATGAGGCGCGTGAGGCCATCGTGCAGCAGGCTCAGGCCGCTGGCATGAGTGAGGAAGCTGCTGAAAGGTACGCTGATTCGCTTGGTCTGATTCCCTCTGATGTGGGTACCACGATCACCGCTCATTCGGAAATCGCCCAAGATGCGGTGGATAAGCTCGTGCAGGGCATATCCGGTCTGACCGATGGTGAGAAAGAGATCGTTATCCGGCTACGTGAAGCTGGAGTGGTCACCACGTTGGACGGTGTTCTCAGTCTTGTTGAGCAGCTGATGAAAGGCGACTTGTCCGAGAGGGACCTCACATTGCTGTTGAACGCGAAGGGCAATGCTCGCTGGGAGACAGGCGAGGTCAAGGAGAATCTTCTTGCTCTCGGCATGTCCAAGAAAGCCTACAAGTGGCTGTTCTCAGGTGAGGGCAACGCTGAGGAGCGCATGCAGAAGGTCAGGGACGAGCTCGGCTATCTGAACCTGACCGACGAGCAGATACAGTGGATTCTCGACTGTATCGACCACGCTTCCGGCAAGATAAAGGACGTGGAGAAGAATAAGGTTCCCGCCGCCAAGGGCGTCAGCTTCAACATCGACGCCGACGATGATGACGCTCAGGTCAAGCTCGCGGGATATAAGACTCTCGACGGCCAGCCTATCGCACGCGCGAAAGCGTATGTGGATGGCGACAATACGGACGCCGACGAGAAGTTCCAAGAGGTCAGATTCTATGACGGGTTGACCATCGCCCGCCCGTGGGGTCGTGTTCTTGGCGAGAACAACGGAGCACGTAAGGCGTTCCAAGAGACCGCCTTCTATAACGGGTTGACGATCTCGAAGCCTTGGGGTCGTGTTCTCGGTGAGAACGAAGGAGCACGTAAGGCGTTCCGTGATGTCGCATTCTATAACGACAGGACTCTTGCCTCGGCTTGGGGTCGTGTGGTTGGCGATGACTCCAATGTCAGCAGTGTTTTTCGTTATTGGCGTGATCAGAGCGGCAGTGTCATTTCCACCAATTACGTGGATGTGGTGACACGTCATAGGGACGGCGGCACTCTCTATGCCGCTACCGGTGGCCGTATCCGTGGCGCTGGTACTTCCACTTCTGATTCGATTCCGGCGATGCTGTCCAATGGTGAGATGGTGCTTCGCGCCGCAGCCGTCAAGAAGATTGACGCCGTGTATGGCAGGAGTTTCCTGAACACGTTGAACGCGGTCGGCAGTGTGGAGAAAGCCATGCAACCGTCCGCGTTCGCGTTGAACGCTCGCAGGAAGTCTCAGGCGTATGCGACCGGTGGCCGCGTATCCACGGCGAACGGCTCGTGGAATGTCGAAGTCAACCCGGTGATAAAGGTCGAACTTCCCGCGAATACGGGGAACACGACGAACAACACGGTGACTATCAACGGCGTGGAGTCCTCCGACCGGAGGATAGCCGACGCGGTGGAAACCCTTGTCGCTTCCGCCACCCGGAAACGCAACATGCGTCCGCGCTGACCGTCAGAGAACCGTTGCAAGCCAGTTTGTTTCAGCTTGCAACGGTTTCCTCCTGTTTCCTAACATCGTCAAGAAAGGTTTGTCATGGTTGAAGGTGCCGGCAATATCATCGGCGGCGGCTGGCGTTGCTGCGTACAAGCCGATATCGTCTCGCAGAACGCGACACAGGCCGTCATAGGCGTGCACATCATCTACCGTCGCACCGACGTCGCGCTGGGTGGCGTCCGATGCCGTGTCCGGTGGCGCTTGGGTCAATGGCGTGAGCACGAGCACGAACACGGTGAACTTCGGCTACCGGTCCTTCAACGGCGACGTGGATTTACACACCCAGCAAGTGACCGTCACGAAGCAGGAGTCCGCGCAGACGTTCTCCTGCCGCGCGTTCCTGAACATCCCATATGGTTTGCCGGGACGGTCGGAAGCGCATGTGAACCTCACGGTTCCCGGCATCACGTATGCGAAACCGAACCCGCCGAAGAACGTATCATGGACGCGGGTCAATGATTCAAGCGTGAAGGCCGCATGGCAGTCGAACTATGATAATGCGGCGCGAAAATATTGGAAGCAGATCTACGCAGACCAGTGCGTCGGCTTGAACGGCGGCACACAAGCGCGTGGGGTCTGGTCAAGGCGTTGAACTGGGACGCCTTGAACTATTCGTACACGGGGTTGAAGGCGAACGCCCGATACCAGTTCCGTGTCGCGGCCCAGAACCCTGGCGGAGTGTCCGACCATGTGTACTCGGGCTACATCTACACGACGCCGGCCGCCCCCGTGGCGGTGAACGCGGTGAAACTGTCCGAACAGTCCGTGCGCGTGACCGTGGATGCGTCGAAATCGTATGTGTATGGCATCAGACTGCGGCGCAGGGTGAACGGCGGCGAATGGGCCGACATAACCGGAGGCACCCCCGGTGCGACGGCCGAAGGCTGGCTTCCCGACATAAACGGAATCCAGAACGTCACGTGGACCGACACCGCAGCTCCTGCGGGCCAAGTCCAGTACGCGGCGTTAGTGGGAAGACCTGTCTACGGCGATGACAACTCCAAGACCACGCTCTTCTCCGACTGGACGTACAGCAACACTATCCAGACGGCCGTGGCCCCTTCCGCGCCGACGATTCTGAACCCGACGCAGAACGGCGCGTATGTTGTCAATCAGCCGATGACGGTCGCTTGGAAACCGAATCATCCTGACGGTTCCGCCCAATCCGCCGCGCAGGTGGAGGTCACCGACCCCTCGGACGTACGGTCATCGAAGAGCAGACCACGAACACCAGTTATCAGCGCACGCCCAAAAGCTGCGGCTCGTATAGGATTCGCGTGCGCACCAAGGGCATCCACGCCGACTGGGGCGCATGGTCGAACTACGTGACCTTCACGGTCGCGAAATATCCGAACATCAGCATCAACAAGCCTTCCGGCACCATTACGGCGACACCGTTCACCGTGGCGTGGACCGTGGCGGACGATACGGGCGTCAGCTCGCAGACGCTCATCATCCAGTCGGACGGCGTGGAGAAATACCGGAAGACGATGGACGGTTCCACGCGAAGCCTGAGCATCGGCGCAAGCCAGTATCTGCCGAACAACAATTCGACGTTGACCATCACGCTCGTGGTGCGCGGCGGTTCCGGCTTGGAATCCAGCACGAGCGTCGTGAGGGACGTGGACTGGCCGGACCCGGCCGAGCCGATGGCCGCGATAGAGTCGAACAATGATTACGCGGCGTTGGTCATCGTGTCGTTCGGCGTGCCGGAGGAAGGCCAGTCGGAGACGGTCAGCGCATCCGTCATCCGTGTCATGCCTGACGGTTCGGAGGTGCTTATCGCCTCGAACCTGTTGGACCAGCAGTTGGCCGTGGACCCCATTCCCCCGTTGAACACCGACTTCCATTACAGGGTGGTCGCGTATTCGGCTATGGGCACGACCATCGCACGCATGGTGGACGCGCGCATCGAATCCGGGTTCGGAGTGTTGAACTTCGGCACGGATGCGGGTCAGACGTTATTGCTCGGCTATAACAACACGGTGTCTCATAAGCGTTCCCATTCGACCAGCGAGTTTCATTTCGCGCGGGGCGACGGGGCGAATGCTCTGCCTTCCAGCTACGAATTGGACCAGTTGGATTCCACGGTGAGCGTCACCGGCGTATGGGAGTGGGACCAAGCGTTGTGGCTGCGGATACTCTCGTTGGCTGACGGATACCCTTACGCATGGTATCGGGAGCTTCCGGCCTGCGTGTCTACGTGAAGGCGGAACAGTCCGTGAGCGTTGACATCGCGGACAAGAAGAACATCAGCTATTCCGCCGACCTGACCCAATTGACATGGGAGGAGCCCGTCCTATGAGTGATTGGAGCAAGCCTTTCAAGGTCGCCTACCGTGTGATGCGAGTCAACAGGAACACGGGTTTGGAGACCGGACGGTTGGATTGGGTGATATCCGGGGGCAGCATCGAACGCAACCAGGACACCAATATCTGCGAATCCGGTTCCCTGACCGTGGAGGGGGCGACCGACCTGGGCACCGACCGGCTACGGATATGGGCCGACTGCACGTGGCATGACGGTTCCACGGCAAGTGTGCCGTTGGGCACGTTCCTTCCCAACATCCCCAAGCGCAGCGTGAACGGCAAGGAATCTTCCAGCCAACTGGATTTGTACGGGCTGCTGCAAGAAGTCGATGACGACATGTTCGAGTCGCCGATAACGATAGGCAAGGGCAAGAAGGCCCGTGACCGCCGCCGCCGACATCCTCAAGGGATGCGGGCTTCAGGTCGCGGCCTACAATCCCGGCAATTACACGCTGAAGGATAATTGGACGTTCGGTTTGAGGTCCGATAAGGACAAGGACAAGGGCAGCACCAAGCTTGACGCGGTGAACGATCTCTTGGATTTGGCCGGATACTCCAGTGCGAGAACCGACGAGTACGGGCGCGTCATATTGGAGAAGTATGTGGAGCCGGGCAAACGCCAGCCGAAATGGACGTTTCAGGAGGGTGCGAACGCCACGTTCCTCACCACCATGACCGACGAACGCGACCTGCGTGAGGTGGCGAACGTGGTGAAGGTCACCTACTACAACACGGACAAGGAATACGTTTCGACCGCGATTGACGATGACCCGGCTTCGGAGTTCAGCACTGTCAGCCGTGGCCGCAGGGTGGCTCACGCCTACGAGTATTCCAGCATCCCCGACGAGGTGACTACCGACGAGCAAGGCAGGAAACTCGCCTCGGACAAGGCGTTGGAACTGCTACGCACCGAACAATCCGTGATTCACAGGGTCACGTTCACGCACGTGTACGCTCCTTTGAATCTGACCGACGTGGTGGACTTGGAGTATCCGACCGGCTCGGTTTCCGGCAGGTTTGCGATACGCGCGCAGAATATCACTTTGGAGGCCGGTATTCCCATCGAATGCGAGGCCCGTACCTTCCAGCGTCCAAGCGAACCAACAACAGTGAAGGCATAAATGCAGTCGAACCTGATAAGGCCGGCAATCGTCTGGCCGAAATCATGCCCTCCAAGTGGGGGCGGAAGCCACCATCACGCGCATCGGCACCATCAACACGGTGTACGACACAGGAGGGTATTGGACCGCTGACGTGGATATGAGCGGCGGCACGCTCATGGGATTGCAGATGACCACGGATTGTGTGGGAGCCCGAGCCGGTGACAGGTGCGTGGTGGAAACCTACGCGAAAGTCGCCATCGTCACCGGCATCCTTGCGCGTCCGGGGTGCGGATGCTCCCCCTTGTTTGAGTGGTCGAGCACGTGGAGTGGTACCCCTGGGACTGAGCCTGAGAGTGGTTATCTTGAGAAGACTGCGACTGTTACTTGCGGGGGGCTTATCCTGTGCGAGGTTGCGGCCGCGATCAGCGGTACCGGCGAATACAATATGGCGTTCGACTTCTTGGACGCGAACGGTGAGCGTAAAGCGTATTGGTGTTCCACGTCGCCGCAGAAGAACGGCGGCACGTTGAGGTGGGTTGCTTCCGGTTCTGTGCGGTTGCCTTACGGCTCGTACACGGTGAAGCTCACGACGTTTCATTGGGGCACGGTTTCCATTGTCGGCAATGATTCGTCTGGTAATAGTCTGCGTTGGCGTGACGCATCGTTAGGGGTTGAAGGTGTTTCGCGTTATGCGCGGTTGCGTATGGCGTGAAGTGGACGTGTCCCGCCTTGCCGTTTGTTGTAAGCATAATACGTAACGCCTGACGATAGTCAGTTGACTTAGCCTCACACCATATCGTGTGGGGCTTTCCCATATTCGAAAGGACACTGAATGTCCCCTTTTCATGACCTGTTTTCAAGCGCCGAGTTTTGGAGCGCGTTGATTCTCGCGCTCCTCGGCGGTGGCGGCATCGGCGGACTGGTCGGCGCGTGGTCGAACAGCAGGAAAACCGAGGCCGATATCGACGGCATCACCGCCGACGCGGCCGACAAGGCCGTGAAGATTCTCACGGAAAGCATCATCGACCCATTAAGGGAGCAGGTCGCTTTTCAGGAGACCCAAATCCAGCATTTGGAGGAGGTACAGCGCAAGTATTTCAAGATCGTGGCCTACGTGCGCAGCCTGTTCCACTGGTTGCAATCGTTCTGCGAGCTTGTCGAACCTGAGTTTTTGAAACGTCATCCCAAGCCATCATTGCCGGACGAGCTTCGCCCGGACGTAGCCCCGGAAACCATAACCGAATCCAACAAGGAGGAGTAATAATCATGACCCAAATCCATATCAGCATCAGGAAGCCGAAGACCGGCGGCCTGGACCCGGTCACCGGCCTGATGCGATTCCGTCCGGTACGTCGCCATTTCGACGCGGCGAAGAATCTCATCATCGCGGCCTCGTTCGACGCGGACTTGTCCGAGGATGGTGAGTTGACGGTTGACCTGCTGCCTACGACGCCCGCTTTCGTCTGGCAGGTCGTGGAACTGGCGGATTCGCCGCAGGCGTACACGCGCTACGTCGAGGTGCCCGATTCTCGGACCAAGGTCGAGTACGCGGACCTCGTGGAGGTGGACGCCGCCACGTTCGTGCCGAAGGCTTTGACCGGTTCGACCCTGTTGCAGGTGATGCACGCGGCCAGTCAGGCGGAGGCGGAAACGTTGAGCGCCGCAAATCCGGGCAAGCTGATTATCTTCGATGAGACGGCTTCGACCGCCAAGCCGCTGCCGTGCTCGCATCCTTGGAGTCCATCGCCAGCGAGGCGAGCACGAACGCTTCCGTGGCTGCGGCATCCCTCGCCAGCGTCCAGCATGCCGCGTTGAACGCCACCCTGTTAAACACGCAGATCGAGGATGCGGCGCATAAGGCGAAGTCGTCCGCGTCCAACGCGCAGTCGAGTTCCGCCGCCGCGTCGGTGAAGGCCGTAGAGGTTTCCGACACCGTGGATGCCGTGAAGGCGAAGGCGGGTGAGGTTTCCGCCGCCGTTGAGGACGTGAAAGCGAGGAGCGGTGATGTGCTGGCGCGCATCGATTCTGCGGCCGCTGAAATCGAGCAGCATGTCCAGTCCGTCCAGTCGGATGCGCGGAACGTGACCGATAAGGTTCAGGAGGTCACGGAGAAGGGTGCCGCCGCTATCGCCGCCATTGATTCGGCGGTGCAGGCGGTGAAGGATAAGGCTGAGAGTGCTTCCTCCGAACTGCCTTCCACCGGCACCACGGACATCGGCACCACCGAAGACACCACCGGGGAACCCACGGCCAAGAAGGCCACTGTGAAGGGGGCCTGACCATGCCAGCCTTATACGCCGGTAAACGTATCAGCAAACCATTATTGGGCGGTCACACGTACAACGCGATGCTGGACGGCCGGCTCGTATGGCCTGTGGCGAAGGACGCGGTGGTTTCCATCGAGGTCACGGATGATAAGGGCAAGGCATTGCCCAAATCTCTGGCCGTATCCGGAACCCTGAAACTGGGGGCGAAAGCCACGTATGCGGACGGTCATGTGGGCGACCTGCTGACCACCAAGGGCGTGACGTTCACGAGCAGGGACACGAGCACGGGCACCGTCAGCGGCAACACGCTGACATGGCGGCATGGCGGCACCATTCTGGTGACGGCCACCATCGACGGTTTCACCAGCGCCGCCGCGTCCATCGCCTCCGCGTATGCGCCGAGTCCATCACCGTGACGGACGGGTCGGGCGCGACCGTGACCGCGCTGAGCTTGCGCGCGGGCGAGAGCCTGAAACTCCAAGTGAGGGTACTGCCCGCATCCGCCGACCAGACCTTCACCGCCATCACCGGGGACGGGACGGTGGCCGTGGTGGGCGACGTGAAACCGACCGGCCTTACCGTGTCACCGGAGTCGGTGACCCTGAGCGTGGACGAGACAGCGACCCTCGACGTGAGCGTGCTGCCAGCTTACGCGCCGTAGGAATTCACCGCTGTCATCCTCGACAAGACCATCGCAACCATCGCCCAATAGCAACTCATCATGACAAGCCAAAAAAGGAGGCCAATATGGGCACCGTATCAATCACAGGCATCAAACCAGGTTCCACGAGTCTGAAACTGACCGCAGGCACGGTCACGAAGATCATCCCAATCGCCGTGACCGCCGCGCCCGGACTCTCCGCTCTGACCATCACGGCCACCGCGAAGCAGGGCGGCGGCTATACGGTCGAGGATAGCAAGGCACCCGCCTCAGACGAGACGCGCCGTTACATGGTGACCAGCGCGAGCGAAAAGCCGACAGTCGCCTACGACACGGTGTGCGACAGGGCATCCGGTTGGGTCGACTGGCCTGCGGACAATACCATCCAAGGCGGTAAGGGCCAGATCGTGACCGTGGTGCACGCCACCGCTTCCGGCGCGAAGGCACGCGCCTTGGGCGAGGCCACGCTGCCCGCGCCCCTGCCCGCGTCAATTCAAGTCACACCCGAATCGTTGACCCTCAGGGTCGGTGAGAAGGGGACCCTCGACGTCAAGGTCCTGCCCGAGGGCGCGGACCAGTCGGTGACCGTCGGCATTACCGACAGGACCATCGTCGCGGCGCAGGCCGCCAACGGGAAGTTGACTGTTAACGCCCTCAAGGCGGGCACCACGAACATGGGAGTGCATGCGGGCAAGGTCGTGGCCTTGGTGCCGGTGACCGTCACCGCCAAGCCCACGGGTCAGGGCCCGCTCGCACTGTTCGGCGACTCGCAGCTGATCATAGACTCGGACACGAGCTGACCAACATGGGCCGTACCCTCGG
>ENA-OQLB01000347-OQLB01000347.1-human-gut-metagenome-genome-assembly--contig:-NODE-347-length-27134-cov-5.472211_pt1 | contig 27134 bp, 29 predicted proteins | sample MGYA00242656_ERZ504813 | MGnify/ENA primary metagenome ERZ504813 (study PRJEB26092, sample SAMD00036388) | human gut metagenome | host: Homo sapiens | study: EMG produced TPA metagenomics assembly of... | reverse complement strand
AGTCATGTTTGACTTCTAACTATACTGTAGGAGGATCTTCTCAACGTCGTTGTGTGGTCTTGGGATTACGTGTGTAGCTACGAGTTCTCCAAGTCTTCCAGCTGCGTCAGCACCTGTCTCAACTGCTGCTTTAACAGCTCCAACATCTCCACGAACCATAACTGTTACAAGTCCGGATCCGATTTTCTCTGTTCCTACAAGTGTAACCTCTGCTGCTTTTGTCATTGCATCTGCAGCCTCGATTGCTGCTGTAAGTCCTCTTGTTTCTACCATTCCTAATGCAAGCTGTGCCATTGCCATTGTAATATCCTCCTAAATTTCTTCGACTTCTTCGTCTGTTACTTTGTGTGGTGTTCCTTTATCAAATGCGTTAAGCTTAAGCATCTTCTCAGTGTCCTCAGTCGGTCTTGAGATCTTATACTTTGTGACAATTCCTGTCATTGACTCTGCTTTCGCTGTAGCAGCCTCAAGTGCTGCCTCCACATCTGCAACCTGTCCGCGGAACTTGACCATTACGATCAACGGTACAGGCAATTCGTCTGCATTCGCAGGTTTATTTTTATCGAAGTTCTCCAGTCTTACATTTCCTGCTTTACATCCGGCGTCAGCCGCTGCAAATGCTGTTGCAAGTCCGAATACTTCCAGCATACCTACTGCTTCCATACTCTCTCACCTTATTTGTTGATGATTGCAATCTTAAGACCTTTCATAGCCAGGTTTGTCTGGTGAGCCTCATTGATCTGCTCGAGCGGGAACTCGTGTGTGATCAGATCATCCATCGGAAGTCCGATTGCTTTTGCTCTCTTAAGGAAATCAAATGTAGTTGCATAATCTCTCAGAGTGTATACCCATGAGCCAACCAGTGTGATCTCTTTTGAGCAAAGATCGAAGTGTGGGTTGATTGTTGCATCTCCACCATTGATAAAGAATCCAAGCTCACAAAGTCCACCACCATTGCGGATGAATTTGTAAATGTTTGCATGAGCGATTGGTGATCCTGTACACTGGAATGCGAAGTCAGCAGCATGTCCGCCGAATGCATCTTTTACTCCCTGTGCAAGTGCATCGATTCCCTGGAAATCTTTGAAGTTAACTGACTTCTCAGCTCCCATTCTCTTAGCAAAGTCAAGTCTCTTCTGCTCTCCGTCTACAGCTACGATATTCTCAATACCCATTGTACGAAGAACTGCGATACAGATCAGTCCAATCGGTCCACATCCCTGAACAACAACTCTGCTGTTGAATCTTAAGATTCCTGTTGTCTTAGCTCTTTCTACTGCATGTACAAGTACTGCACATGGCTCGATCAGTACACGGGATTTCAGATCCAGATCACTTACGTTGAATACTGTAGATCCCTCACGGATCAGGATGTAATCTGAAAACCATCCATTCAGATGAACATCATCGTCCGGGAGAAGTCCGTATACATCAGCTCCGCCTACGTTCTGTTTGTTGAGGTCGTACATTGTGATCTCCGGATCATCCTTGAAGATCATACATGTAACAACTTTATCTCCAAGATTCAGAGCTTTTCCAGCGCTGTCAACTTTAACGTTTTTACCCATCTTAACGATCTCACCTGTTCCCTCATGTCCGAGTACTACAGGAATAAGGCTGAATGGGTCTCTCTTGAATTCGTGAGCGTCTGTTCCACAAACACCACATCCTTCAACTTTAACAAGAATATCTCCGTCACCAACTTCCGGCATCGGATACTCTTTGATCTCAAAATGCTCAAGTGCTGTAAGCATAGCTACATGAGCTGTCTTTGGAATTTCATTTCCTGCTGCTTTCTGTGCCGGAGCTGCTTCTGGAACTTTCTTTTCCAGCATGCTCTCAAGTACCTGTTTTACAACAGCTTCTACATTAGCAGAATTCATTTCCATTGTCTATACCTCCGTTATCTTATACATAAGCTGTCTGTCATTACGCAACGTCTTCTCTTTGTGAAGCTGCTTGCGCTTGTAAGTCCTTCACCAGTTCTGCTGGCAATTGTAAATGTACAGAAGCCTTCGCCTCCGAATCCAAGTGCCGCATAGGATGGTCCGTTCTTAACAAGAATTGCTGTGTCAATTGCTTTTGCATATTTTGTAATACGATCTACATTCTTGGAATGAATGTGAGCGGAATGTCTGTTACCATGCTCAAGCCATACAGCCTGCTCTACAGCATCGTCGAAATCTTTCGCTCTTACTACACCAAGAATTGGCATCATAAGCTCTGTTGCGATCAGTGGGTGTTCCTTTGGTCCTTCAAATGTAATACATCTGATATTGTCCGGAACTGTAACTCCGATCATTCCAAGCAGTGTCTTTGCATCACGTCCAACACATTTTCTGTTCAGCTTTCCGCCTGCAAGAACTACATTTGTCAGTGCATCCTGCTCTTCCTTGGAAGCCAGGTAGCATCCCTGCTCATTTACCATGTAGTGCATCAGTTCATCAGCGATAGAATCAACTGCAACAATCTCTTTTTCTGCGATACACGGAAGGTTGTTATCAAATGTACATCCGTTTACAATGTCCTCAGCTGCCTTACGGATATCTGCTGTCTCATCAACGAGTGCCGGTGGGTTACCTGCTCCAGCTCCGATTCCTCTTCTTCCTGAAGAAAGAACTGCTGTAACAACTCCCGGACCTCCTGTTGCAGCGATCAGCTGAATTGCAGGATGTTTCATCATGATGTTACTTGTCTCAAGTGTCGGATGCTCTACTGTACAAGCAATGTTGTCCGGTCCACCAACCTCAACAGATGCTTCGTTCAGAAGATTAACTGCGTAGATTGATGTTTTGATTGCTGCCGGATGTGGTTGAATACTACTGTATTTCCACCTGCGAACATTCCGATTGTGTTACAGAGAACTGTCTCACTTGGTTTGTACAAGGTGTAATCGCTCCGATTACTCCGAACGGTCCCATCTCGATCAATGTAAGACCTCTGTCTCCTGACCATGCCTGTGTAGTGATATCCTCTGTTCCCGGAGTCTTCTCAGCTACCAGCTGGTGTTTTAAAATTTTATGTCCGACATTTCCCATGCCAGTCTCCTGAACTCCCATACGGGCCAGGATTTCTGCATTCTCCTTGATCTTTTTACGGATGTTGGAGATAACTTTCTCTCTGTGATCCAGTGACATCTTAGCCACGATCTTCTGGGACGCTTTCGCTGCCTCAATGGCCTCGTTCATATCCTTGAATACACCGCGGTCTCCCTGTACATCAGAAGCGATCTGCATCTTTGCAAGAACGTCCTGTACGATGTCCTGAACCATCTGTTCATTTATAGACACTCTAATACCTCCTTGAAGACTTGTTTTCCGTAAGCTGCAATTGCTGTGTCCTGCTCAGCAGTTCCACCGCTGACACCAAGTGCACCGACGATCTTACCATCAGCTTCGAGTACCTCTCCGCCTCCGAAGATCACGATCTTACCATCATTCGTAAACTGAATTCCGTATAACGGCTGTCCCGGCTGACTCAACTGACTCAACTCTGCTGTGGACATCTTAAGGCTCGCGGAAGTATATGTCTTATTTAATGCAATGTCAAAGCTCGCTATGTAGGCGTCATCCATACATTGGACGGCTACAGGTCTACCTGCCTTGTCGGAAACTGCTACAACCGCATTCACACCCACACGTGCCGCTTCTGCCTTAACTTTTTCAATCAAGGCATTGGCAAGCTCCAATGTCATCTGATGCTTTTTGCATTGACAGACATGTTTGTGTGTATGTTGTGGAGCTGCTTCCTTCATCTGATCCAGCACAGCCTGAACTGCACTGGTAATTTCCTGCTCATTCATAGCATTGCTCCTTTACTAATCTGTCAGATTACATTCCCAGCTGTTCCATAACTTTCTTTGTGATAGAAGCTACAAGATCAGCATCTGTTCCTTCTGGAGCTGCTGCTGAAGATCCTCCACAGTTTCCACCGCATGAATGGCAGCTTGGCTTACCAGCTTTAGCGTTCGGGCAAAGGTTTGCCGGGTGTTTTCCTGGAAGTCCCATCTGTCTTCTCAGTTCGTACAGTCTCTGAACCTGCTCATCGTTCAGTTCCTGAGGTCCGCCAATCTGCATGGACTGCCATAACAGACGTGCGTAGAACTCAAGAGACTCCATCTTGTGGTATGCGCTCAGAAGGCTGTCTGAGTAAGCAAGTGCTCCGTGGTTCTCAAGAAGAACTGCATCAAAGTGCTGAAGGTATGGCTCGACAGCGTCCGGAATCTCCATTGTAGAAGGTGTACCGTATTTAGCGATCGGAACACATCCAAGAGCGATAACTGCTTCTGGCATGATTGGCTGTGTAAGCGGAATACCAGCGATAGCGAATGTTGTAGCGTACAGTGGATGAGCATGTACTACAGACTGAACGTCTGGTCTCTCTCTGTACACACGCATGTGCATCTTAATTTCTGAAGATGGTCTGAATCCTTTATTTGCCTGAAGAACATTACCATTCTCATCTACTTTACAGATGTACTCTGGTGTCATGAATCCTTTGCTGACACCTGTTGGTGTACACAGGAACTCATGGTCGTTCAGTTTTACAGAAAAGTTTCCGTCATTAGCTGCAACCATTCCACGGTTGTAAACTCTTCTTCCGATTTCACACATTTCTTTTTTGATTTCGTATTCGTTTTGCATTTTTTCTCCTCCTTGGAATCGTGTCAAACTTTTGTTTTGTGTTGTTTCTTAACCTATTTTACCACACAATCCCACATTAGTCAATTTGAACAGCCGTTGTTTTTGTTGTTTCTTGTGATTATTTTCACTATTTTCTCTGTTTTCGACTTCGTGTAGATTATCTGATTGTGTTTTTTATTTTTAACCACCGATCCGGCACTCTACACCGGAACTTCTTCTGCTACTTTCAGAAGTCGTTCCATCTTTTCATTTGTCGGTGGTTTTACATCCCCCATCAGGTATGGGCGGTTCAGTCCGTCATATTTATCCTGTCCCAGCCTGTGGTAAGGCAGAAGATGCATTCTTCTTACATTGCCAAGTTTGCGGACATATGCGGCAATATCACGGATTTCTATCTCTGTATCATTGAATCCCGGGATTACCGGAACACGAATGCTCAACTCTGTCATATGAGAGTCTGCAATCTTCTTTGCATTCTCTAACATCAGTTCATTCGAGCGTCCTGTAAATTCTTTATGTTTCTCTGGATTCATGTGTTTGATATCCAGCAGATACTGGTCTAAATATGGAAGAATCTCTTCGATTGTGCTGTATGGTGCGCATCCCATACTTTCCATCGCAGTTGTGATTCCTGACTCTTTCGCTGCCCGCAGAAGGTCTCTTGCGAACTTCGGCTGGCAAAGGCTTTCGCCTCCGGAAAGTGTAAGTCCGCCTCCGGTTCTTCTATAATAAGTACGGTCTTTTTCTACCGTCTTCATCACTTCCGCAACCGTTGTGTCCTCACCGATCACTTTTGGTTCTCCCTGCACCATCATTGTCTCGATCTCGTAGTGCTGTGATTCCGGATTACAGCACCAGCGGCATCTGAGCACGCACCCCTTCAGGAACACGATGGTTCGAATTCCATTCCCATCATGGATGGAATACCGCTGGATATCGAAGATTCTTCCTTTGGTCTTCAGATATTCTTCCATGCTGTCTCCCTCTTATTCTTAAAATCCCTGCTCTGTTCTGCGGATGATATCATCCTGCAGTGACCTGGACAATGTCGTAAACAATGCACTATATCCAGCTACACGTACAACCAGATGTTTGTACTGTTCTGGATGCTTCTGTGCATCCAGAAGTGTTTCACGGCTGACAACGTTAAACTGCATGTGGCTTCCCTTCTGATCAAAGTATGACTGGATCAGTCCTACAAACTTCTCAAGTCCTTCTCTTCCACTCAGTGCAGACGGATGAAACTTCTGATTGAACAGTGTTCCATTCGAAGCAATAAAGTGATCCAGTCTGGAAACGGAGTTTGCAGCTGCTGTCGGTCCGTTCACATCCTTACCGGCTGATGGCGATACTCCATCGGCTACCGGCATATGTGCCAGACGTCCATCCGGTGTGGCTCCTGTCTGTCCGCCAAGCGGTACATTCGCTGATACTGGATATAATCCCGCCTGGAACATACCTCCACGTGGATTTTTGTATTTCTCCAGTGGTTTTGTATAAGTATAGCAACGTCTCTTGCAAATGCATCAACCTCCGGAATATCATTTCCGAACTTCGGCACTGCATCAATCAGCTTGAGGATTCTCTCACCATTCGCCTTCACCTGCTCTGATTCTGTCGCTGCAACAACAGTCTTCAGGATTGCCGCAACTTCTTTCTCGCCTACCGGCTGTCCGGCAGACTTCATAGCAGAAGCCACTTCTGATACCATCTCTGCAACATCATCACTGCTCAGACCCTTTCCATAGTTTGTACTAAGAGCCATCTTCAGGTCATGCATTGTAATCTTGTTCTCGTCATAAACGAGTTTCTTTACTGCGTAAAGTGCATCCGCCATGTTGGCAACACCGAATCCTTGCGGACCTGTAAAGTTATATACAGCTCCTCCCTGTTCCAGTGTCTTTCCTCTCTTGATACAGTCATCGACCATACTTGCCAAGAACGGAAGCGGTGCTCTCTCTGCGTGTGCCATATCAATAGCATTGTCAGCATTAACAAGTAGTGCGATTGCGTAATCCATCTGTGCTTTATAAGCATCATAGAATTCGTCAAATGTCTTCATATCCTCAACATTACCTGTCTTCGGACCAATCTGTACACCTTTGTCCACACCATTTGAAAATACCAGTTCCAGCGGACGACACATGTTGAAGAATGCTGCATCATGCCATCCATTTGTCTTACCGGACTTCTGTGGTTCTACACATCCGATGATGTTGTAGTCTCTCGCATCCTGTAAAGTCAGTCCGCGGCTCTCCAGTGACGGGATAATAACCTCATCATTATAATAAGCCGGGAGTCCGATTCCTGTTCTTGTAAGTTCTGCTGCATAAATCAGGAATTCATGTGGTGATCCATTCCAAACTCTTACAGAAAGAGAAGGCATTGGAAGGAATACATGCATAGATGCTGTAATACACATAAATGAAAGATCATTCGTAACATCTATACCATCTTCATTCTGTCCTCCTGCAATCAGGTTCTGGAACAGACTGTAACCTGCGAATCCTTCTGCTGAAGCCGCATCACGGCACTTGTTCAGGTCATTTAATTTAACCCAGATACAATCCAGCAGTTCCTGTGCAAACTCTCTTGTGATCTTGCCGCTGTCGAGATCCTTCTTATAATAAGGATACATATACTGATCAAATCTTCCAGGGGATATTGAATGTCCACTGGACTCAATCTGTAACAGCTGCTGTACAAACCAGAAGGACTGACATGCTTCATAGAATCCTGTCGCACCCTTCTCCGGTACATTCGCACAATTCTGTGCAATGATAAGAAGTTCTTTCTTTCTTACCGGATCAGAACATTTCTCCGCCATCTCAAGTGCAAGCTTTGCATAACGACGGGCATATGTAATTGCAGCATCACAGCTGATCATCACTGCCTCAAGGAAACGTGATTTTGTCTGGTAGTTACCATCACTAACCTTCATAGAAGCAAGCTCATCTTCTGCTTTCTTGCGGATTCCGGAAAATCCGATCTCGAGAACTTCACCGTACTTAACTGTCACATGTCCTACACCATTATAGAAATAGTTTCCAGGTGTAAAGATATTGTGTTCAATGTCAAGTAATGTCTCCGGCTCCATGTACGCTGTAGCCAGGTCACTTGTTGTACGGCCTTTCCAGTAAGCATTCGCCTCTTTCAGTTCCTTCTTCGTCTGCTCAGAGATGTAGAACGGGTCAGCACTTCTTGTTTCAACTGTATCAAACTCTGCCTCCAACCACTCGTAAGAGAACTCCGGAAATGTCTGGCATCCTCTTGGGGCAAGTGTGCTGCTTCCAACAACAAGTTCCAAGTCACGAATCGTGATCGGAATATTCTCCAAAATATGCTGGAATGCTTTTGCTCTACGGATGATCATTGGTTCATTCTCAGTCTGCTTGTACGACTCCGTAATCAGTACCGCTCTCGCCGACTCAATCTCAGGCATCTTCGCATACAGGTTTTCTACCAGTTTTGGAATTCTGTCCGACTTCGGGATGGGAGTACTGTCATAAGTATAAAGTCCCATTTTGCTCTTAAACTCCTTTCTTCCAATATTAACATTTATTATACTTTATTTATCCCTTAAAGTCAATCAAAACACAATACATCCCACATTATATTTCTCTAAAGTTACAACAAATCCCAACATGGTTTGTGTTGTGTTTTATTTGTTTTTTCTCTGTATTTTACCTCGAATTAATTGACATTTTACTCAAAATACCGCATAATTAGGGTATGTATGCGACATGACACGTTAATCGACACTGTGTCTCTCGCGCGAACGATTAGAAAGAAGGGTTGGATTATATGGCTTCTTATGAATTTGATATCCACACACATTCCATCGCCAGCGGGCACGGAACCTGTGCGACCATGACTGATATGGCAAAAGCTGCGAATGCAGCCGGACTTAAGATGCTTGGAATTTCCGATCATGGTCCGAAAACGCTTGGTGGCGGACGCATTTCTTATTTCCGCAGCCTTGCATTTGCACAGCCAAAGCGTCTCGGTGTTAGAATGCTTTACGGCGCAGAGGTAAATATTCTGGATCAGGAAGGAAAACTGGATCTTGATGATGAGATTTTAGAGTCTCTGGATTATGTTATAGCAAGTATGCATCGTCCAATTTTCAAGTCTGGAACAGCAGATGAGAACACCTGTGCTTATATCAAAGCTATGGAGAATCCTAATGTTAATATCATCGGTCATTGCGATGACGAGAAATTCCCGGTAGATTATTTTGCGCTTTTCCGTGCTGCAATGGAGAACCATGTTCTGCTTGAGATCAACAACAGTTCTTTAAGTCCGGATGGATATCGTGGGGATACGACCTACGCTGATCTCTTAATATTGAATCTGTCCAAGCACTTTAATTATCCGGTTCTGTTCTCCAGTGACAGCCACGGCACCGAACATATCGGTGACTTCCAGTATGCCGAAGCTTTGGCTCGAAAAGCTGACATTCCGGAGGATCTTATCCTGAATTACTCTGTGCGTAAATTCATGGGATTTTTAGGTGAGAGATAATACTATAATATAGAAGGAATACTTACAATGGGAAAATGTCTTTTCTTTGATGCAGATGGAACAATTTTAGATATTGTAAAAGGAACACCAGAAGATACAAAACTTGCACTTCAACAGTTGAGAAAAAACGGACATAAGACTTTCATCTGTACCGGTCGTTCAAACGCTTTTGTTCCTGAATATCTTATGAAGGAGATTGGATTTGACGGACTTATCGCTAATCTTGGAGCATATATCGAATATAATGGAACGCGGGTATTTGAGCGTGAGATGCCAACCGACCTGGCATGGAAGACCGTAGAGATCATTAAGGCAAACGGTTTTATCCCTGTACTGGAAGGCAATGATTATATGTACTATAATCTGGATGAATATACAAGTGACATAGACTGGTTTGCTGATCTGATCACTCAGGAACTCGGTGACAAACTGCTTCCTATTCGTGGAAATGAACATAATCTTCACTTTAACAAAATAAGTGCCAAGCGCACACCCGGATGTAATCCAGAGAAATTATGCCAGGAATTATCCCTATGGTATGATTATATTATTCACAGTGGATCTTTTGTTGGAAGAACGATTGAATTTGTCATGAAAGGCTGTTCCAAAGGACTTGCGATCAGTGTTATGAGTAATGTACTTGGATACGAAAAGAGAGATGTTATTGCTTTCGGCGATAGCAATAATGACTTGCCAATGTTCCAGCTGCCGGATTTAAGGTTGCTATGAGAAATGGATCTGAAGACTTGAAATCACAGGCTGATTATGTGACCGGCGCCTTGGAAGACGGCGGAATCCGCCAGGCGCTGGAATATCTGAATTTGATTTGATTACATATTTAAAGATTGAAATTCTCTTACTGTTTCTTTCAATCTTTTAATTTATTGTTGCGCATTATGCAACTAATAGTTTTTCTTTCTTGATTATTCCATACTCCTTTGCTACGTTTATAATGTAAGGCAGATCGTTCAATATTATGCTTTAAGCAAGGAGGCTCAATAACATGAAAGTATTATTAGTAAATGGATCCCCACATAAAAATGGCTGTACACACCGTGCTTTACAAGAAATTCAGATGCAATTAAAAAAAGAAGCAATTGATTCTGAAATTTTTTGGATTGGAAGCACTGTCCAAGGATGTATCGGATGCTGTCAATGTCAAGAAAGCGGAACCTGTGTATTTGATGATATTTTAAAGATATTTTTAGAAAAAGCAAAGGATACTGATGGATTCATATTTGGATCCGCTGTTTATTATGGATCTTCCACCGGTTCTCTTTCTTCTTTTATGGATCGTCTTTTCTTCAGTGGAAGTTCTTATCTTGAAAACAAACCAGCTGCCGCAGTTGTTTCCTGTCGCAGAGGAGGTGCTTCTGAAGCCTTCTCCCAGATGAACATGTATTTTGCAATGTGTAATATGCCAATTGTTCCATCTCAATATTGGAATCAGGTTCACGGCTTGAAACCAACAGACGTAGAAAAAGATCTCGAAGGGCTTCAAACCATGCGCACACTTGCTCTTAACATGAGTTGGCTTTTAAAATGTATTGAAGCTGGAAAATCCAACGGCATTCCACTTCCTCAACGTGAGGAACCCATTGCAACAAATTTCATCAGATAACTTCCTTTTTACCATTCTGATATTTTCATCTTTCAGGATGGTATTATTTCTGTAAATTCAAAAGTCCGTCTATGAACATTGATAATTAATACATAGACGGACTTTTTATACATCAAATTATGCTTCGCATTTTGTAAAGTACATAGAGATTCCCTGTCCTCCACCAATGCACATGCTAATCATTGCATCTTTTTTATCTGTTCTCATTAGCTCATACATTACTTTTACAGTAAGCATCGCGCCTGTTGCTCCAATCGGATGTCCGATGGAAATTCCACCGCCATAAATATTAACCTTTTCAGGATCAAGTCCAAGATCACGGCTCACCGCATACGCCTGACTCGCAAATGCTTCATTGATTTCAAACATATCAATGGATTTAAGATCTAATCCAAGTTTATCAGCAAGTTTCTCGCTGGAGAATTTCGGTGAATATCCCATTAGTTCCGCATCAAATCCGGCAATTGCATATCCTTCTATCTTTACTTTTGGTGTCACCCCAAGTTCTTCTGCTTTTTCTTTAGACATTACAACAACTGCTGCAGCGCCATCATTTAAGCTGGAAGAATTTGCCGCTGTTACTGTACCTCCTTTCACAAAACATGGACGAAGTTTTGCAAGTTTTTCCATACTCTGTCCTTCTCTTGGTCCCTCATCTGTATCAAAAATCGTTACATTTCCCTTACGATCCTTCAATTCTACCGGAAGAATCTCATCTTTGAACTTGCCTTCTTTAATTGCTTTGCATGCTCTCTGATGACTACGTACTGCGAACGCATCCTGCTCTTCTCTTGTTACATGATATTTTTTTGCTACATTTTCTGCCGTCACACCATTATGATTTCCATCCAACGGCCATGTAAGAATGTCAATAACTCCATCCTCAAATACTTTGTGACCCATTCTTGCTCCCCATCGTGCATCGTTTACATAATACGGAAGTCTTGAAATATTCTCTGTACCACCAGCAACAACAACGTCCGCCTGTCCTGTCTGAACCTCCATCACAGCTTCTGCAATGGACTGAAGCCCTGAGCCACACTGACGGTTTACAGAATAAGCGGTTGTTTCTTTCGGCATTCCAGCCTTTAAGCTTACTGCTCTTGCAATAAATCCATTTTCTGCAACTTCTCCAACTTGTCCAATTACAACCTCATCAACATCTGATGCTGGATTCCCGCCCTTTTAACTGCTTCTTTTACCACCATTGCTCCCATGTCTATTGCTGTGATATCTTTCAAACTTCCACCATAACTTCCAACTGGAAGTCTCACGCCGCTTACAATTACTACATCTTTCATGAATTTTCTCCTTCTTCTATTTTCACAATCTTATAAGTCTTTTATTTTTCTTTCAATTTAAGTCCAAAAGGTCCATCCTGAACAAATAATCTTTCGTCCATTACACGCAGATTCTTGCTTATAATTGGCTTAAAATCCATTTTATCAAGTATCTGTGTCTGTAGATCGATTCCCGGGGCAATCTCTATCAACTCAACACCATCTTTTACCAATTGAAATACTGCACGTTCTGTTACAATCATGACTTCCTGTCCTTTTTTTCTCGCCATTGGTCCATTAAAAGATAATTGTGCAACCTGCCGCACCATTTTTCGTATTTTTCCTTCTTGAAGAATTTCAAGTTTTCTATTTTCAAACTTGTATTTTGCTCCACCAGCTGTAAATGTTCCAAGGAAAACTACTTTCTTAGCATTTTGTGTAATATCAATAAATCCACCGGCACCTGTACATCGAACTCCCATTTTTGTTGAATTGACACTTCCGTCCTCTCCTAGTTCACCAATTCCCATATATGTAATATCCACACCAGCCCCATTGTAATAATCCATCTGCTCATGATGTCCAATCATCGCATAAAGATTCTGACCAATTCCAAAATCAATGCCTCCTGCCTGAACACCTCCATAGATTCCCGATTCTACAGTAATCATAATGTCATCTGATATGCCTTCCTCATTGCAGACTCTTCCTACCATATCATTTGGAATTCCTGTTCCAAGATTAACAACTGCTCCATGATACAATTCCATTGCACCTCTACGCGCAATAAATTTTCTTTCATTAAAAGACGCTGCTGGAATATTTCCTTGTGGTACTCTTGCCTGCCCACAATAAGATGGATCAAAATACCAAGATGATGTCTGACGATGTTCCTCCAAAGGATTTTCGCAGACCACAATATCATCAATAAAACTCCTGGAACCGTTACTTCTTTTGGGTTTAAGCTTCCTGTCTGAACCACACGTTTTACCTGTGCAATTACTCTTCCCCCGTATCGCTTAGCAGCCATAACAGCCGGAAGTACTTCTAGCTTCATTGCTTCTTCTGTTGTTGTCAGATTTCCCATCTCATCGCACTCCGTACCTCGTATAATGCATACATCAATCGGAATCTGATTATAAAACATATACTCTTCATCTTTGTATTTAATAATATCAACAATATCTGGAAGCCTTTTGGTTCGCTCATTCATCTTTCCACCTTCAATACGTGGATCAATAAATGTGCCCAGTCCCACTTTTGCCATTTTTCCCGGAAGACCACATGCCATACTATGATATAATTGTGCAATTTGTCCCTGCGGCAGACAATATGCATCTACCTGATTTTTTGTTATCATATCCATCCAACGTGGTTGTAATCCCCAATGAGATCCTATAATTCTCGTCACCATGCCTTCATGTGCAAAGTGCTGGATTCCATCTTTTCTATCACTCTGTCCGCAAGAATGGAGCAAGGTAAGATAGAGGGATGTCCGCTTTCCAAAAAAACGTTTTTCCAACGCTTTCAAAATAGATTCACTAACACTTACAAGTGTCATCGCAATACTACATACAGTATCTCCGTCTTTCACTTTTCGTGCAGCTTCATCTGCTGTAATAAAATTTGCTTTCAGCATGTTCCTCTCTGCTCCTTTACTTTTATTCTGGAAAAACAGTGCTCTGATTGCTCTTTTATCAGTTTTTAATCCTGGGGTTTTTGGAATTTTCTCTAAAAACAGTATTTTTCTGGGATCATGTATTTTGCAATCCTGTCATGTAATTTTTGTTTGATATCTTCTTCTGTTAACTTGCTTTCTTTTTCCAACACAACAACAGCAGCTGCTACTTCCCCATATTTTTCACTTGGAATTCCTACCAGTGCAGATTCTTTTACCCCTTTTAATGATGTAATTTCATTTTCAATCATCATTGCACCATATTTTTTCACCACCACGATTAATCATATCTTTCTTTCTGTCAACAATATACAGATAAGAGTCTTCATTCAGATATCCCATATCCCCTGTATCAAGCCATCCTTCTTTATCGATAGGTGATTTTTCTATATGATAATAAGACTCGCATATGTTAGTCCCCTTTAACTGTACATTTCCAATTTCTTTACATGGCACTTCTTTTCCAGAATCATCAACAATCTTGACTTCCATACCTGGTATTGGTTTTCCCTGTGCTTTTGCATAAATACTTGTAGCTGCATCAGATGGAAAAATTGTTGCCGGAGATGATGTTTCTGTCATTCCATATATTCGATGAAACGTCATCTGTGGCATCCATTGATGTAATTTCATCATCGTCTCTACCGGCATATAACTGCTACCACAAGCCAACACACGAATACTTTCATTCTTAGAAAATTTATTTTTCAGTTCTAAAAGAAGTCCAAACACAGTCGGTGAACCATGCAAAAATGTTATCTCATGTTCTTGTATAGCACTTAAAATCCTATAAGCATCATACCTTTTATGCAGATAAACCGTTCCACCAATATATACAAATAAGCCTAGAAGTGCAACTAAACCAGTAATATGATAAATTGGAACTGGAATGATTGTCCGATCATCTTCTCCGAGTTCAAGGATTCGCTGATATATCATAACTGCATGATTTATGTTATAATTTTTCAAAATGACTCCCTTACTAGTTGACGTAGTTCCTGACGTAAACATCAGAATCACTTCATCCTCCAGCTCTCCTTCTCCAGATTCCTCTTTTTCTTTCTGCATTGCCAGATACGTAAATCCATATTCTGTTTTCTCATTTTCGGTCAGGATAACTTTTATCCCACATTCTGTATAGAATGATGTCCATACCTTATAATCTTCACTAACGAATATAAATTTTAAATCTGCTTTTTTCACAAGAGACTGTATCTCTGGTTCACGATATTTCGTAGGAAGCGGAACTGCCACTGCACCAAGCTTGCACACTGCATAAATTGCAGTGGCAAACTCAATTCCATTATTTAAAAGAAGTCCAATATGATTTCCTTTTTCCACCTTCAGTATATGTTTCATATAAGCTGCCAGTTGGTTAACCATTACCAAGAACTTCTGATATGTATACTCACGATTCCAGTTGTCTACAATTCCTATCTTATCCGGATATTTTGTTGCTGTATCACACAACATTTCGTAAAAACTGTTCTTCATTTTTGAGAAGGTATAAACAGTACGATTCCCGATTTGTCGTTCTTCCATGTCTCTCTGAAGCCATGTTCCCCACACATCTTTTCCTTTTACCATAACTGTATATCACCTCATTCTTACCTCTTTACACAATCATACCTCCACCTACATTAATCACTTCAGATGTAATGTAAGAAGCTTCATCAGATGCAAGAAATGCAACCATATTGCCAACATCTGCTGCTTTTCCTGCATAGCCCATCGGGATTCTCTGCATCATACTTTCCCAGGCTGCTCCGTCATTTACTTCTTTCAATTTCAAGGTCATATCTGTCTCAATAAATCCCGGACAAATTGCATTACAGGTGATTCCTTTTCTTGCATTTTCTCTTGCTGCAGTCTTTGTAAGTCCTACAACACCAGCTTTTGCTGCTGCATAGTTTGCCTGTCCTATATTTCCCAACCAGCTACCAGAAGAGATGTTGATTACACGCCCATATCCTTTTTGTCTCATGTACTTGATCGCTTCCTGCGTTCCAAAGAACGCACCTGTCAAATCTACATCAATTACAAGCTGCCAGTTTTCTACTGGCATCTTGTGAAGCATTCCGTCCCGGTTAATTCCGGCATTATTAACCATAATGTCCAATGTTCCATATGTATCAATCGCATACTTGACCATCGCTTGTACTTCTTCCTGTCTAGAAACATTTACAGTAAATGCACTTGCTATTCCACCAGATTTTTCAATCAGTGCCACAGTCTCATCTGCCGGTGCCATGTCTGCTACAACCACCTTTGCTCCTTCTGTTGCAAGCTTCAATGCGATTCCACGACCAAGTCCTCTTCCTGCTCCTGTAACAATTGCTACTTTATTTTCCAGTCTCATGTTCATATCCTCTCTTCCGATTTATCTATTAATCTCTTTCTTCATATTCTTGTTGAAAAGTCTTCTTTTCGTTTTCCTGTTTCTGCAAATTCTCTGCTATTTACCCATAAATCCGCCATCTACTGGGATTACAGCACCTGAGATATACGCTGATGCATCAGATGCCAGAAATACAACAAGTCCCTGGAGATCTTCTGGATTTCCCCAACGCCCCATAGGAATTCTTCCTGTAATCTCCTCATACTGCTTCGGATTCACCTCTTTCATATTAGCTGTAAGCTCTGTTGCCATATATCCAGGCGCAATAGCATTTACATTCACGCCATGACTGGACCATTCGTTGGACAATGCTTTGGTAATCTGTGCAACGCCACCTTTACTTGCACTATATGCCGGAATAAGGACACTTGCAAAAAACGCTGTCATCGAAGCTATATTGATAATTTTTCCATATTTCTGTTCAATCATGGTTTTGCCTGCAAGTTGTGATAAGTAGAATACTGCATTCATATTAATTGCTACTATTTTTTCCCAGCGGTCATGTGGAAAGTCAACAGCAGGCGCACGATACTGAATTCCGGCTCCATTCAGAAGAATATCTACACGTCCTCCAAGTTTTTCTAAACACTGATTATAAACAGATTCCAACGAGTCCGTGTCTGACAAATCTCCTTTTACTGCATGAACCATTGCTCCTTCCTTTGCCATTTCCTTCGCAGAATCCTCCACAATATCCAGAATATCCAAAAGAACCACCTCTGCTCCCGCATCATGCAACGCTTGTGCCATTCCATTGCATAGACCTTTTGCTCCTCCTGTTACAATTGCTTTTTTTCCTTCCAGACTGAATTTTTCTATAAATTTATCCATACTGATTCTTTCCTCCATTTCTACTCAAAGCTCAAAGCAACACAGCAAAATATTATCTAAACTGTTTTAAGTACTCTAATACATCTTTCGCACCATCTCCGCCATGTTCCAAAACTTCCATAAAACTGTCTGTTCCGGCAATTGCTTTCAAGATCTCTGAATCTGTATCTAACAGAATTTGTGTCAGGTCCTTGTGTGTCATCTTAGAGATCTCTGCCAGCTTTTTACGGCTCTGCCCCTGACTCTCAGCTCTCTCTCTCGGATATCCTGCCCCAGCCGGATCTTTGAAAAGCTTCTCAAATGTATACTCCAGATTCACATTCGCTGCCCAGCCATATCCCTTGTTCAGCGGAAGTGATACACAGTTTCCTCCATTGATCTGGGAAAACAGCCATCCATCAAGCGGTTCCACGATCAGTCCACACACAATCCCCGGAAACTGTAACACACCATTTAAGAAGCCCTGACCAGTTCCACATCCACCAACAACAAAATCACAACTTCCTGTATTCAGAAGAATTGCTGCCATATAACTGGTATGGATGTAAGTAAGAGAAGGCATCTGCTCCGGAGTCTTCATTCCTACATTCAGAATCTCTGCGTCTGTTGTCTTATGCAATGCTTTCACAATATCCTCATTTCTAAGCGAAGCACTTACTTCATTGATCACTGCAATTTTCATGTTAATTCCTCCTTTGATCGTGAATTGATTCTGATTGGATTCCAATCCTTTTTCTACTAATTTAAATTATATATTTAATCCCTCTGCCTGCAATGATTTCCCCCTCTTTGATTGCGCATTGTGCAACACCAGTCGAATTAGCTTTTTTCGCTTGAACTAACTGATGCCTACTCGCTGTTATACTTAATTCTCTCACCTAATGCTCGATGATCTTACTGCACTTACACCTAGCAAATTGCATCTCGTGCAAGCACGGATGCAGTTTGCCAGGTTTATGCAACCCAAAAAAGAACCATACCATACGATATGATTCCTTTTCCTTTCTTTCCTCCTAATACAATCCTGTCATCAAACCAACGCCGTACATTACGACTGCTACAACGATACAGGAAAACACAGTCATAATAACTCCGACTTTAGCAAAATCCTTGATTGAAAAGTATCCCGCTGAATAGGCAATAACATTTGTTGGCGTTGATGTAATCAAAATGAACGCCAGTGAAGATGCCAATGCTGCTGGAAATGCAAGTGCCATCGTATGCACACCAATGTTCATTGCTAGTCCGATAATAATTGGTATAACAATACTTGCTGATACCGTTGCGCTTGAAAGAGTAATATTCATAATAGATACACTAAGCACAACAACAAATACCATAAGAATCGGACTTAAATTTTCGATACGTCCTAACAATCCTAATGCAATCCAGTTTGCAACGCCCGAATCATACAGAACCATTCCAAGTGATACACCTGAAAGAACAAGAATGATACTGCTCCATGACATAGATTTTTCAATCTCTTTGTACTTAATCGTACTAACTCCCGGGAAGAAGAACAGCATAGAAGTAAATGCAATCGGTAATGCGATTGGAAGATCAATTCCAAGCAGTTTCTTTAACTGTGCCGAGAAGATCCATGTCAGCACTGTTACAATAAAGATAATCAATGTTACAATTTCATCTCTGCTGAGTTTCGGCTGATTTTTAAATTCTTTTCTGATTTCTTCATTTGATTTTTTCAAATGGGTCATTTCTGGCTTGAACACCAACATTAAAAGTCCCCATGCCACTGGGATCAGGATAATAGAGATTGGAACACCATATTTCATCCAGTCAAGGAAAGACACGTCAACTCCTGCCATATCTTTCATAAATCCAATAGCCAGTGGGTTTGGTCCGTTTCCTGCCGGAGTCCCAAATCCACCGATCAGACTTCCCCATGCTACAGACATCATAAGTGCTTTACCAAAATTGCTTTTCAGTGGTTCTACGCCTTCTTCATCCAGAAGTGATTTCGCCAGTGGCATTAACATTGCCGCAACCGCCATATTGGAAATCCACATGGAAAGAATAACTCCTGTAACAATAAAACCAAGTAAAATAAACTTCGTGCTGTTACCGGTAATTGAAAGACAGATATTAACCAGTCGCTTTCCTAGTCCCGATTTATTAATAAATGCACTTAAAATAAATACACCAATAAAAAAGATAACATTAATATTTCCAAATCCTACCTTTACAATATTAGCAAATGAATCTACTCCAAATACTGACAGAAGTGCCATTGCAAGGATTCCTGTAAAGTGGAATGGAATTGCCTCCGTGATCCATAACAGCAATGCCAGAACCAAAACGGATAATGCTTCCTGTCCTGTCGCTGTAAGTTCTGCTCCATTGATTGTTGTAATCGATGATGGGAATGTCACATTCTTAATAATCATCATTGCCGCAAAACTGATCGCTATATAGATCCATTTCTTTTGATTTACTGATAAACCAACTGTATTTCTCGTACTACTCATAATTCTCTTCTCCTTTTCTTGGAAGATACATTATGATATAACATGTATCTGACGTTTTTTAATTTTTCATTTTCGATATCTCATTTAATATTTTCTCCGGTATCGCCGGAAGTGAAGTAATCCGGACACCAACTGCGTCATAAATTGCATTCACAATTGCGGGTGCTGTCGGCAACGGAGCAGGTTCCCCGATTCCTTTTGCGCCCACTGGACTGAATGGGTCTCTTTCTTCTACCAGGTAAGAATGAATCTCCGGAACATCTACACTGGTCGGCAGAATGTACTTGGAAAAATTCTTATTTGTCGGGACTCCCTCTGACAACACATAGTTCTCCATAATTGTCTGTCCCATACTCTGTACAGATCCTCCTTCGATCTGACCTTCAACCCCTCGCGGATTGATTACTCTTCCCACATCATGCGCTGCCCAAATTCCAAGAACATGGACTTCCCCGGTAAAAGTATCAACTGCAACCTCTGCAATCTGCGTTCCGAACACATAAGCCTGCCATGGATTTCCTCTTCCATCAACCGGATCCAGTCCTTCATGGTGTGCGGTATATGTTCCAGAGCCCAACGGAACAATACCTCTTATTTTCTTACATATATCGACTGCTTCTTTCAGTGACAAATTATATTGTGCATTTCCTTCCACATAGATTCTTCTATTCTTCATACATATTGAAGAGCTATCTATATTCCAATAAGCAGCCATTTCACGAATAAATTTTTTCTTTACGTCTCTGCATGCATTGCATACTGCATTTCCAATCATATAAGTCTGCCGGCTTGCACCGACATGTGCCGCTTCTGGAACTCGTGCCGTATCATTATCTCCAATCGTAATATCCTCCGGATACATTCCCAATTCGTCTGCGGCGATCTGTGTCAGGACTGTCAGAATTCCTTCTCCTATTTCACTTACTCCGGTCAGGATCATCGCTGTACCTCCGTCATCAATCTCGACAAATGCACCTGCTTTATCTATTGTTGCACATCTTCCAATCCCATACCAACCTGTTCCAACACCACGTCCGTATTTAAATCTATCTCTACAAAGTTTCATTGCCTCTTCTGACTTAAATTCCTTTCCAGGAATATAAGGTTCTGCAATCTGACTTCCCTTTATATCTTTTCTTACCGACCCCCTTACTCTTGATGATCCAACTTCCCATCCAGCAATCTCAGAACACTTTTTCAGTGTCTCTGTATAAGCTACTTTACCAAGTACCTGCCGTGTATGTGTTACCGCGCCGTCTTTCATTCCGTTAATCATGCGAAGTTCTATAGGATCAATCCCAAGTTTCTCTGAACAGATGTCCATCAACGATTCAATTGCAAAAGTTGGTTGAAGCACTCCAAAGGTACGCATTGCACCTGATGGAGTATTGTTCGTATAATAGCCCGTCGCCGTTACTTTGACATTCTCAATCTGATATGGTCCTGCTCCGCAAATTGCAGATTTCGCAACGGTTCCTTTGGTTGAGAAGCAGTATGCCCCTCCGTCAGACCTGATTTCTGCCTTAACCGCCTGAATCTTTCCATCGGACTTCAGACCAATTTTATAATGCATTGTAACCGGATGTCTCTTACAGCTTCCTATCATGGAATCCTCTCTTGAGAAAACAAGTTTTACCGGCTGATTTGTCTTCAGTGTTGCAATTGCAAGAATCGCCTGATAGATCATATCCTCTTTTCCACCAAATCCTCCTCCTACCGGAGACATAATCACCCTTACTTTATTAATCGGCATTCCAAGGATCTTTGCAAGCAGTACTCGATGATGGGTAATATCCTGATCACATGATTTAACAACTATCGTGCCATCAGGATCACAGTATGAAATTCCCGCTTCTGTCTCAAGATATGCGTGGTCAACTGCCTGAGTAGAAAAATCTTTTTCTATAATAATTTCACTGCTTTTAAATCCTTCTTCCACATTGCCTTTTTGTACACAAGTTGTAGATACAATATTATCCGGATGATCCTCATGTAAAACAGCTTTACACTCGATTGCTTCCTGTATATTGGATACAACCGGCAGCTTCTTATATGTAATCTCTACACCTTTTCTGCTTCTTCTGCATCTTCAAGTGTCTCTGCCACAATTGCCACAACTGGTTCGCCATAAAAACGGATTTTTCCTTTTGCCAATACTGGCTGGTCATGATAATATACGCCGAATCCATCTTCTCCCGGCACATCTTCACTAGTAATTACTGTTTCAACACCTGGCATTTCCAATGCTTTTTCATAATCAATTTTCAAAATTTCGGCGTGAACTTCCTTACTTCTGACAAGATGAATATGAAGCATTCTTGGCATTTCCATATCAGCTGCGTACTCTAATGCCCCTGTCATTTTGCCTCTTGCATCCACCCTTTCTACACAGGATCCTATTGTTTTCCCTGTAGATGGGGGAATTACTTCCAAGCACTCTTCACTAATTTCATGATTGAGAATATCCCTGGCAAGCTCGATTGCTTCAATAATCTTTGCATATCCAGTGCACCGGCAGATATTTCCACCGAGTCTTCTTCTGATCTCCACTTTGTCCGGATGTCTGTTTTCTTTCAATATTGTCGTAGCTGCCATAATCATTCCCGGTGTGCAATATCCACATTGGACAGCCCCCACCTTCAGAAAGCATCTCTGGATAATACTAAGACCAGCCTTCCCAATTCCTTCAATCGTCACGATTTCTCTGTGATTTGCTTTCATGACCGGTATCAGACAGCTTTTCTTAAGTACACCGTCGATCAATACAGAACAGGTACCACATTCTCCGGCATTACATCCTTTTTTGGTTCCTATTAAATGGAGTTCCTCTCTTAGAAAATCGGCCAGTCTCATCGCCGGAGCAACATACTTACATACCTTTCTTCCATTTACTGTCAATTCAATTTTTACTCGTTCCATCTCCATAATCCACTCTTTTAAAACCTCTTAAGATTTGTGCCTTTGTTACTATTGTGGGATAATCCCAATCTCTGCCAATGCTTCATATATTCCTGCCAGCGTAAAATTCTTAACTACATTTCTTCTGTATTCTTTCCTGCTTCGAGACCGTACCACATCTTCCGGAATATATTCTTCCATCTTCTGGATCAGTCCTTTTGAAATAACTTCACCTTTCAGTCTGTCTTCAATCTCCATCATTCTTCTTGGCACCGGCCCGATTGCACCGAAAGCAATTCTCACATCTTCAAAATGTGTCTTCGATGCATCTGCTTTAACAAGGAATGCAGAACTGGCTGTTGAAATACACAGGGAACGTCTCAGTCCAACTTCTTGAATGCACATCCATATTCTTTTAAAACCGGACAAGTGATTGAAGAGATCACTTCTCCCTTTTCAAGTAAATTCTTTCCCACACCGGTAATAAATTCCGTAATTGGTGTCTCTTTTTCACATATTTTATTATCTTTTGAAGTAATCGTATGAATCACCGCCTCCAACGCTGTCAGCGGAGCAATCGTATCTCCGGAAGGCGAGGAATTTGCCACATTACCTCCGACGGTTGCCATCTCTCTGATCTGCTGATCCGCGAAATAAATCGCTGCATGTCGCAGAATCGGTACATTCTCCATCAGCACCTTCTCTTCCAGGAACTGCTGAATACAAATATTGGACCCAAAGGTTATCAATCCCTCTTCTTTTTTCAATTTAATGACAGAAAACTCTTTTATTCCACTGATATCTATCGCTGCATCCGCTCCATTGAAAGGAGTTTTTTCTTTTGCATAAAGGTCCGTTCCCCCAGCGAGAATATCATAAGTACAATCTATCGTATCGATTGTTTTCAAAAGCTCTTCTTTTGTACCGGGCATGTAATATTTTTTGTACTGAATCATACGATTACTCTCCTGCTTTTTTAACCTGGAATCTTAACTACAACTTTAATTGCATCATCGATTCTCTCTCTTGAATATTTCAATGCTGTAAGTAGCTCATCAAATTTGAATGTATGTGTATGGATCAGTGATGCATCAAATCTCTTCTCACTGATCAGTGACGCTGCTCTGTGTACTGCGCTTCTTCCTTCTCCTCTGATTCCAAACAGAGAAATGTTGTTTCTTACAAGTGCTGCAACATCAACTTCTACTGGTTTGGACGGAAACGCTGCCAAACACACTTTACCGCCACGTTTTACCATTGCTGCCGCCTCATTTACTGCATTTGGTGCTCCTGAACATTCCATTACATAATGTACGCCTTCGCCATTGGTGAGCTCTTTTACTTTCTCAACAACATTTTCATTTCTTACATTAATCGTGTAATCTGCGCCCAATTTCTTACCAAGTTCCAGACGATTGTCTCTTGTTCCTGTAAGGATTACAGGATTAGCTCCAAGTGTTTTGGCAACTGCTACTGCCATAAGTCCGATCGGTCCAGGTCCTGTCACAACCAGTGACTGTCCCGCAAACAATCCGCCGAGCGTATCCAGACCATACATTGCTGTCCCCGCTGTTACGATCAATGTTGCCTCTTCATCTGTAACATTGTCTCCTACATGGCATAATGTTTTTACGCTATTGATTACATATTCTGCAAATCCACCGTCTGTTGTGAATCCATTTGCTCTGTGCCCCTTATCATGCCCTTCATAGTTCTGTCCATAATTCAGACAAGAAGTATACATTCCTTCGCGACATCTTTCACAACTGTCGCATCCGGCATGAATCTCAACCGCAACACGATCACCAACTTTATACTCATCAACTCCAGGTCCAAGCTTCACAATAGTTCCCATATATTCATGTCCCGGAGTAAATCCCTTATTAAATGGAAGTCCTCCCTGGATCAGTGCTGGTGGACCGTTCTTAATAATCTCCAAATCTGTTGCACAGATTGCAACAGCATCCACATGGATCAAAACCTCTGCTCTCTTCGGTTCCGGAACTGGTTTTTCCTCAAGTGTCAGTTCTCCTGGATTTCCCAGTACCACGCCTTCATCTTCTCAGGAATCTCGTAATTCATATGTTATCCTCCTTTATCTTTCAGGCCTTCCGCCTGTACATTCTTAATTAAAAACCAATCTCATGCTTCATTTTCTGCACACGTTCACACCAGTTTCCGACATTCCAGTCTCCAAATGTTCCGAGACCGGATAATTCATCATCTCCATAATGTACTGGAATATGAATTAGTGACAGACCGTCATACTTATATGCTTTCGCTAACGCTTCTTTCATTTCCTCCGGTGTTTCTCCGCTGTAGAATCCTTTTACTCCCTGTACTGCTTCAGCCATCTGCACATAATCAACTACAACCTGATCGTCCGTTCTATATTCTATACTATATTGTGCGTTTTGTAGACTAGTAATTGCTCCCATTCTCCGGTTATCGAACAAGAGGATCATTCCCTTTAATCCATGCTGCACTGCATCAATTAGAATCTGTGGATTCATCATAAAGCTTCCATCTCCTGTGAACGCCATCGGATAATCCTTATTGCCTGCTATCGCAAAGGCAAGTGTAGAAGAAACTGCAAATCCCATATAGGAAGATCCGCTATCCGAAATGGTATACCCTGGTTTTTCATCTGTCACAATCTGGAAACCGTTCGCCTGTACATCACCTGCATCAAAGATCTTAATACACTCGTGTTCTGCTGCGAAATCACATGCAATTTTGATTGCTGCCGGTTCTGTAAGAATCTTCTTCTTTCGTTTTGGATCTTCAAGGACCGGCTGATCATATCTAAGCTTTTTGTAAGCTTCCCACTCTTCTTTCTTCTGAACACACCCTTTAATCCACTCTGGATCGGAATTCAGGTTTCTTCCTCTTAGTAACTCGTTAAGTTTTATCAGAACTTCCTGCGCATCACCCTGGATTCTCACCGAATTATTATATTGACCAAGATCATCATAATCGCAGTTGATATTGATCATTTTCTTTGCTTTTCGAAACGTTCCTGAACAATCCCACTGGCATACCCCTCTTGCTCCCAATGCAATGATAAGATCACATTCATTCATCGCATAATTTCCACAAATTGATCCCTTAGAACCTCCCACACTCATATTCCGTTCTTTAGAATATGGATAATTCCTGGACTTGTGGTCCATGCACATAAGCTGCATCAGTCAGTTCAAGGAATTCTTCTAATACTTTTCCATCAATATTGGCAGCGCCGCTCCTGTTTTTACTGTAATTCTTGAAGCAGAACAAATTGCATTCACCGCTTCGTTGTAGGTTTCCTGGTCAATACTGATCACCTTTGATTCCGGTGATTTTTCTGGGAATTCCAAAAGGTTACACCCTATCATAACCTTCGGTTGGATATTCATTGGAAGAAGCATATAGAATGGGGATCTTTTTTCTTTTCCATTCACTGTTGCATCTCCGCGCTTCAAAGCTGTAAATATTGCTTCTGGAGTATGAAGTGAATATGCCGGTCCCAGTGTAGACAATACTTTCAAGAATAATTCCTGTTCTCTTCTTGGAATCTGCTGCATATTCGGGCCTTCGCTCTGACTTGTCTCATCCCCCATCAGATAATAGATACCTAGTCCATTTGCCAGTGGAACAAGTGATCCTGCGGTCGCCTGCATTCCTCCTGGTCCAATCGATGTAAATACTGCTGACACCTGATTGTATTTCCAACGGAGCATGGAAGCAATATGAGATGCTTCTACCTCGTTTCGGACATTATATGTTTTTATAACGTCTTCCTCTTCATAAATACGAAGCGCTTCACCTACATCTGTCATTCCATGTCCAAAGATTCCAACAAAAGTCCGAACCTCTTGATTCACCAGACCTAAAACCACTGCTTCGCTAAGACTGACATCCTGAAACTGCTCAAGTGCTCCTGCTTCAACTGCTTTTCTAAGCGTTCCATATTCCTTTATCGCTTTCGCTCTTTTTCTTCTTTGTTCAATCATTTCCTTCATAGCTATTCCTCAATACTTTTTCTGACTTTATGTTATCAGGACCTAAACATTTTGTACTCTTTTTCTTCCCTCCTTCTATTTTCCTGCCAGGCATTTACTCTTTTTCTTTACTTGATGTCATTCTAGCATAGGAAAAATAGATTGGGAAATAAAACCTAATTCCTGGTTGCGCATTATACAACCATGTGCATTTTATATATATTTCCCATGTTTTTTCCTTGTTTTTAGTGTTTTTGCATAATTTCAAGGTATAAATAGGAAAGTTCTTTCCTAATATATAAAAAGTCTCGAACCAACACTATTTATTGATCCAAGACTTGCATTCTCATACCTTATGATATAATCCATAACCTAACTCATTACTGATCTGACGAGCATATTTTTTCATACAGGAAATATATTGTTTCTTCGTTTTTTCTGTAATCTGTTCCTTTGGTGCTGAAATTCCAATACAGTAACTCACATTTCCTCCATAATTAAAGATTGGAACTGCCATACACCTTACTCCCAATGTCCGTTCTTCATCATCAATTGCATATCCCTGTTCTTTAATCTTTTTTAATTCCATTTCCAAATCCTGGAAATTATCAATTGTATGTGTCGTATATTTTTCAAATCATAATCAGAAAACAAATTCTCAATGAAAGACTGTGGCTTATATGCCAAAACACATTTTCCTACAGAACTACAGTGCCATGCTTCAATCATCCCAATTTGTGCTGACAGATATATTCCCTCTGGCTTCTCACTTGATCTGCAATATACATTTTTTTA
>ENA-OQLB01000346-OQLB01000346.1-human-gut-metagenome-genome-assembly--contig:-NODE-346-length-27152-cov-1.682220_pt1 | contig 27152 bp, 37 predicted proteins | sample MGYA00242656_ERZ504813 | MGnify/ENA primary metagenome ERZ504813 (study PRJEB26092, sample SAMD00036388) | human gut metagenome | host: Homo sapiens | study: EMG produced TPA metagenomics assembly of... | reverse complement strand
AAAAATAGAGAAAGAACAGAATTAGAGAACTGGAGCAGTTTGCAGACAGATCAGAGAATATGTACAAAGCGGAACGCATCCGTGAGTGTGAACAGTTGATTCCACAGTACATGCAGGTTTTCTGCCGGCAAGCTACAATATGGAGCAGTACAGTTCTTTTGCGAGAAAGTGTACGATAAGACCTGCGTATGAATGGGAAGACTGCGGGAGGAAAGGCACACATCATGGTATAAACACATCCGGCAGAAGAAGTGAATATTCTGATAAAAAAGGAATGTTCATAAATGAAACAGGCAAAGCAGATCATTGGATACTGGTGTGAAGAGATCCAAAGAGAAAGTGCTTTGGGGCAGGGAATCTGCGTCGCGGTTTTAGATACCGGCATCTGCGCACATCCTGATTTTGGAAAACGGATATTGGAATTCAGGGATTTTGTACATCGAAAGGAGCAGATGTATGATGACAGCGGTCACGGAACACATGTGGCCGGAATTTTGGCGGGCGACGGGCGGCTTTCCGGCGGAACCTACGCGGGAATAGCGCCGAAAGCCTCCTGCTGATTGCAAAGGTACTGGATCAGGATGGAAACGGAAGTGTGGAGAGTGTTCTGGAAGGAATGCGCTGGGTACTGTCTATGCGGAAAAAATATCCCATCCGGGTCGTCAATATTTCTGTAGGAGCAAAGCCTAATCTGGAACAGAGGCAGAAAAAACGACTGATACTCGGTGCGGAATCTCTATGGGATGCAGGAATTGCGGTGGTGGCGTCTGCGGGAATGACGGTCCGGAAAGAGGCAGTATTGCTTCACCGGGAGACAGCAGAAAGATCATCACAGTAGGCGCTTATGAGGAAATCAGGCGGGGCAGGACACGTATGGGACAGCGGTGGAAATATTCCGGAAGAGGACCATCCGATACGTGCATTGTAAAACCGGATCTTGTGGCGCCGGGACTTGGATCATAAGCTGTGGCAGAATTGACAAAGAAAAGAAAGCTTATGTGGAGAAAAGCGGCACATCCATGGCAGCACCGATCGTATCAGGTGCGGTTGCATGTCTGCTGTCAGAATATCCGGACATGACCAATGTAGAAGTGAAACTGAAGCTGAGGGAGTCCTGCATTTCGCTGGACGAAGAAGGAACCGGTGGGGTCTCCTTAATATAGGGGAGCTTTTGTAAGCGCGAATGGCAAAGAAAGAAGGTGTCAAGAAAAAGTACTTGACACCTCTTTTTTTTTGAGTTATGATAGCAAAGGTGATTTGAGTGAATGATATTTTAGAACAGGCATTGTTATACGACTTTTACGGTGAACTTCTTACCAGTCACCAGAAAGAGATTTATGAACAGTTTGTACTGGAAGATTTATCTTTGAGTGAGATTGCAGGTGAGGCAGGCATCAGCGCCAGGGAGTGCATGACCTGATCAAGCGGTGTCAGAAGGCTCTGGAAGGCTATGAGGAGAAGCTGCATCTGGTAGAAAAATTTCTTTCTATCAAGGAGAAGGTTCACGAGATCGACAGTGTGCTGGATGCTTATGAATCCGGTGCCGGAAATCAGAAACCGCAAGAGATGATAGAGAAGATCCGGAAGATATCGGATACAATTATAGAGGAGTTATAGCATGGCATTTGACAGTTTAACAGAAAAACTTCAAAACGTATTTAAGAATCTCCGAAGCAAAGGTCGTCTGACGGAAGATGATGTAAAGGCGGCACTGAAAGAAGTGAAGATGGCACTTCTGGAGGCGGATGTAAACTTTAAAGTCGTAAAGAAGTTTGTAAAAGATGTGCAGGAGCGAGCAGTCGGACAGGATGTGATGAACGGACTGAATCCGGGACAGATGGTGATCAAGATCGTAAATGAAGAACTTGTAAATCTGATGGGTTCTGAGACGACGGAGATCAAATTGCAGCCGGGAAGTGCAATCACGGTGATCATGATGGCAGGACTTCAGGGTGCAGGTAAGACCACGACTACTGCAAAGCTGGCAGGCAAGTACAAGCTGAAAGGCAAGAAACCACTGCTTGTTGCGTGTGATGTGTATCGTCCGGCAGCGATTAAACAGCTGCAGATCAACGGAGAGAAGCAGGGCGTGGAAGTATTCTCCATGGGAGATAAAAACAAGCCTGCTGATATCGCAAAAGCGGCGCTTGAGCATGCGCGCAAGAATGGAAATAACATCGTGATCCTGGATACAGCGGGACGTCTTCACATTGATGAAGATATGATGGCAGAGCTTCAGGAGATCAAAGGAACAGTGGATGTGCATCAGACGATTTTAGTTGTGGATGCGATGACCGGACAGGATGCGGTCAATGTGGCCGGAAGTTTCAATGATAAGATTGGGATTGACGGTGTGATCGTGACAAAGCTGGACGGCGATACAAGAGGCGGTGCTGCACTTTCGATCAAGGCAGTGACCGGATGCCCGATTCTTTATGTGGGTATGGGAGAGAAGCTCTCAGATCTGGAGCAGTTCTATCCGGATCGAATGGCATCCCGTATTCTTGGAATGGGAGATGTTCTGACACTGATTGAGAAAGCCGGGGCTGAGCTGGATGAAGAGAAAGCACAGCAGATGGCAGAGAAGATGAAAAAAGCCCAGTTTGATTTTGAAGATTATCTGGAAGTATGAACCAGATGAAGAAAATGGGCGGATTATCCAGTGTTCTCGGTATGATGCCGGGACTCGGAGGCATGGGGGCAAAGATGCCGGAACTTGACTCCGAAGAAAATGAAAAGAAGATGGCAAGGATGGAGGCCATGATCCAGTCAATGACAGTAGAGGAAAGACAGAACCCGGATCTTTTGAATCCATCCAGAAAACACCGTATTGCAAGAGGCGCTGGTGTAGATATTTCCGAAGTCAACCGTATGGTAAAGCAGTTTAACGAATCCAGAAAACTGATGAAGCGACTTCCGGGACTGATGGGTAAAGGTGGTAAAAAAGGCAGATTTAAGCTTCCTTTTTAGCACATAGATAACAAAAAAGAAAAATATTAAGAAGAGGTGAAAGAAATGGCAGTAAAAATCAGATTAAAAAGAATGGGACAGAAGAAAGCTCCTTTCTATAGAATCGTTGTAGCGGATGCGAGAGCACCAAGAGATGGAAAGTTCATTGAGGAGATCGGAACATACGATCCAAATCAGAACCCAAGCGTATTCAAAGTAGATGAAGAAGCAGCTAAAAAATGGCTGAACAACGGAGCTCAGCCTAACAGAAGTTGTAGGAAAGATCTTTAAGGCAGCTGGAATCGAAAAATAAGCTGTTTCGCGGAGGTGCGCGTAAATGAAAGAGTTAGTTGAAGTGATTGCGAAAGCATTAGTAGACGATCCGGACAGCGTTGCAGTTCTGAGAGACAGGACGGCAGAACTACGGTTATTGAAGTACGTGTCGCTGACAGTGACATGGGAAAAGTGATCGGAAACAGGGGCGCATTGCAAAAGCGATCCGTTCTGTTGTAAAAGCAGCAGCGGCAAAGGAAGATAAGAAAGTTGTTGTTGATATCATACAGTAACTTGACAAAAAGGGGACAGGCTTTGGATCAAAGCAGCTGCCCCCTTTCTTTTTCGCAGAGAGGATAGGAGAAGAGCATGGAACAGTTTTTACAGGTAGGTGTGATCTCATCCACACATGGAATCCGCGGGGAAGTCAAAGTATTTCCGACCACGGATGATCCAAACAGGTTTAAAAAGCTCAAAAAAGTGATTCTGGAGACAAAGAAAGAGAAGCTTTCGCTGGAAGTCCAGGGAGTGAAATTTTTTAAACAGTTTGTCATCGTGAAATTCAAAGGGATTGACAACATCAATGATATCGAACAGTACAAAGGCTGTTCTCTTTTTGTCAGCCGTGAGGATGCAGTTGCACTGGAGGAAGACGAATATTTTATTGCTGATCTGATCGGGATGGAAGTTTACACGGATGAGAATCCCGAGGAACTTTTCGGGACATTAAAAGATGTGATCGAAACCGGGGCGAATGAAGTGTATCTTGTAGAGTCAAAAACACATGGGGAAGTGCTGATCCCGGCAATCCGCCAGTGTATTCTTTCCGTGGATGTAAAAGCGCAGAAAATGCAGGTGCATCTGCTGAACGGATTGCTGGATCAATGATTTCAATGAAAGAAAGTGCAGGACAGATACGATGAATTTTCATATTTTGACATTATTTCCGGACATGGTCATGCAGGGACTGGGTACCAGTATCATCGGAAGAGCGGTAAACAACGGGCTGCTTTCCATTGAGGCGGTCAATATCCGGGATTACGCGTTTAACAAACATCAAAGCGTGGATGATTATCCATATGGAGGCGGAGCAGGTATGCTGATGCAGGCAGAACCTGTTTATCAGGCATATGAGGCGATCGCAGAAAAAGTGAAAAAGAAGCCGCGTGTCGTGTATCTTTCTCCACAGGGAGCGACTTTTTCCCAGACTATGGCAGAAGAACTGGCAAAAGAAGAAGAACTGGTGCTGCTCTGCGGGCACTATGAAGGAATCGATGAACGTGTTCTGGAGGAAATTGTGACAGATTATGTTTCTATCGGAGATTATGTGCTCACAGGCGGAGAATTGCCGGCCATGGTCATGGTGGATGCGATTTCCCGTTTGATTCCGGGTGTGCTGCACAATGATGTATCCGCAGAATTTGAATCTTTTCAGGATGATCTGCTGGAATATCCGCAGTATTCGAGACCCGAGGAATGGCATGGGAAAAAGTTCCGCCGATTCTTCTGTCCGGACATCACGCCAATATTGAAAAGTGGAGAAGAGAGCAGTCGATCATCCGGACAGAAGGAGAGAAGACGGATCTTTTGGAAAAGTGCATGAAAAGCGGAGTTCTGGATAAGAAAGAAATGAAGTTTTTGCAGGAACTTTTTGGCAAAAGATGAGGAAAATGCTTGAAACTATTTACAAAATATGATAGAATAAAACAGTTGTGAAAAGAAGAGATGGTCCTCTGGTACCGAAGTGGTATTAAGAACGTCCAAGATGAAGGAGGAACACAATGAACGAAATTATCAGAAAAATCGAAGCTGAGCAGATGAAAGAAAATGCACCTGAGTTTAACGTTGGTGATACTGTAAAAGTATACGCTAAGATTAAAGAGGGTAACCGTGAAAGAATCCAGGTTTTCGAAGGAACAGTTCTGAAAAAAACAGGGTGGCGGAGTAAGAGCTACTTTCACAGTAAGAAAATTCTCTAACGGAATCGGTGTTGAAAAAACATGGCCAATCCACTCTCCACACGTTGAGAAAGTGGAAGTTGTTCGCAGAGGTAAAGTAAGAAGAGCAAAACTGAACTACTTAAGATCACGTATCGGTAAAGCAGCTAAGGTTAAAGAATTAGTAAAATAGTAGGAATGATGAGAGGGACAATTACAGAAGTGTAGATTGTCCCTTTTCTGTTATAAGGAGAATGTATGCGGCACTTAAAGTTTCGAAAAAAGCGAAAAAGAGCGCCACACAAGGCAAAACTGCATTTTCTGAGTGAAAAGATCCATTGGAACAAAAAAGCGGTTGCGCTCTGGATCGCAGAGATTGCAGTCGTCTGTGCACTTGCATTTATACTGGTATTTTATTTTGGACAGCGAGTGAGCAATGCAGGCGATTCGATGCGGTCGGAATTAAAAAACGGAGATGTTGTTCTGGTGAACCGTCTGGTGTATAATGCCATGACTCCGAAAAGAGGAGATATTATTGCGTTTAAGCCAAATGGCAGAGAAAATGCACATTATTATATCAAAAGGATCGTGGGACTGCGGGAGAGACGGTTCAGATCAAGGATGGAAAAGTATATATTAACGGAAAAGAACAGAAAAAAGATATCTTTGTGTCCGAAATTGAAAAGCCGGGAGTTGCCCAGGATGAGATCACACTTGGTGAGAATGAGTATTTTGTACTGGGAGATCAGGCGTCCAGCAGCGATGACAGCAGGATGGCTGATATCGGAAATGTAAAACGTTCGGAAATTTACGGGAAGATATGGTTTAATACGAGTGTGGGCAGTAATTTTGGATTTGTAAAATAGTGAGGAGGGACAATATGCATTTTCAGTGGTATCCGGGACATATGACAAAGGCAAAACGGATGATGCAGGAGAATATCAAACTGATCGATCTGGTGATCGAACTGGTGGATGCAAGGCTGCCGGTCAGCAGCCGGAATCCGGACATTGATGAGCTCGGAAAAAATAAAGCACGTCTCATTCTTTAAATAAACCGATCTGGCAGAAGAAAAGTGGAATGATGCATGGGCAGAGTATTTTAAGAAGAAAGGATAATTCTGTAGTCAAGGTCAATTCAAAGAGAGGCGGGGGGATCAAGTCGATTCAGGCGTGATTCAGGAAGCCTGTAAAGAGAAGATAGAAAGAGACAGAAAGCGCGGATCTTAAACCGCCCGGTGCGTGCAATGGTCGTTGGGATTCCGAATGTAGGAAAATCAACGTTTATCAATGCACTGGCAGGAAAAGCCTGTGCCAAGACCGGGAATAAGCCGGGAGTGACAAAAGGAAAACAGTGGATCCGTTTAAATAAAAATGTAGAACTTTTAGATACGCCGGGTATTCTCTGGCCGAAGTTTGAAGACCAGACCGTGGGACTTCGGCTGGCATTTATCGGTTCTATTAAAGATGAGATTCTCAATACAGAAGAGCTGGGAGGCGAGCTGATCCGGTTTCTGGTACAGAGTTATCCGGGTGTATTGCAGGAAAAATATGATGTGAGTGAGTCACAGGATATTTATGCGTGTCTGGAAGAAATTGCGAAGAACAGGCATTGTCTGGTACGAGGCAGTGAGCTGGATATGGAAAAGGCGGCAAGACTGTTGTTAGATGATTTTAGAAATGGAAGAATTGGAAGAATTACTCTGGAATTCCCTCAGGATTATGAAGAGACAGACGGAGAGTAAGAGGGGGCAGTCGTAGCATGAAAGAGAAAGATCAGGATAGAAGTATTTTCAAAGAAATTTTAGGATGGCTCGTGTATATTGCGATTTTGCTGGCTGCGGTATATGTTCTGATTACGTATGTGGGACAGCGGACAGAAGTCAGCGGACATTCTATGGAACCGACACTGCAACATGGAGACAATCTGATCGTAGACAAGATCAGTTATCGTTTCAGGGACCTGAGCGGTATGAGATTATCGTATTCCCTTATCAATATAAGGAAAATACATATTATATCAAACGGATCATCGGACTGCCGGGAGAAACTGTCCAGATTATAGACGGAGAGGTCTATATCAATGGAGAACTGCTGGCGGATGAACATTATGGAAAAGAAGTGATGCTGGATCCGGGGATTGCAGCAGAATCGATCACACTGGGAGACGATGAATATTTTGTTCTGGGTGACAATCGAAATCACAGTTCTGACAGCAGGGATCCGAGTGTAGGCGTGCTGCACAGGAAGGATCTGATCGGGCGAGCCTGGGTGAGGATCTGGCCGTTTAGTGACATTGGGTTTATCCGGCACGATTAAGAGGAAGTAGATTGAGGAAAAGAAATGAAAAGTATCAGTGAGATCAGAACAGAGTTTGAAGCGTGCGGGGTTCAAGAGCAGAATTGTATGAGATGTATGCGTATGATACAAGGATGGGAGTGCAAAAGCTCATTCAGAAATATCAGAAGCAGGACGAAAAGCTTGCAAATGAAAGACTTCGTTTAAAGCAGATGCGGCAGTATGAAGAAAAGTATAGTCATTGTGACTATATCTGCGGAATTGATGAGGTTGGAAGAGGACCACTGGCAGGTCCGGTTGTGGCAGCGGCGGTAATTCTCCCGAAAGACGCCGAGATTCTATATTTGAATGATTCCAAAAAGCTCTCGGCAAAGCGAAGAGAAGAGCTGTATGATGAGATACAGGAAAAAGCAATTGCAATTGGGATCGGAATGGCGGGACCGGCGCGAATTGATGAGATCAATATTCTTCAGGCAACCTATGAAGCGATGCGTCAGGCAATCGGTCAGCTGTCTGTAGAACCGGAGGTTCTTTTAAATGATGCAGTCACGATCCCGGAGGTTGTGATTCCACAGGTGCCGATCATCAAAGGAGATGCAAAAAGTGTTTCAATTGCGGCCGCAAGTGTAATTGCGAAAGTAACAAGAGACCGTCTGATGGAAGAGTATGAGTCAGTACTTGCGGGATACGGGTTTGCTGACAATAAGGGATATGGCTCGGCAGAGCATATCGCAGCACTTCGGAAACTTGGACCGACGCCCGATTCACCGCCGTACCTTTATTAAAAATTTTGTCTGAAAAATGTGGTGTTTTCCGGGCGCAGTGTGAAAAGGATGAAACAAAAACAACAGAGCTGTCGGCACTGCCTATGAGCAGATTGCCGGCAGATTTTTAGAAAAGAAGGGATTTCAGATCCTGGAGTATAACTACAGGTGTCGGGCAGGGGAGATCGATCTGATTGCCAGGGACAGGGAGTATTGGTATTCTGTGAAGTGAAATACCGGCGAACAAAAAGTGCGGGCAGTGCGCTGGAAGCAGTGGATACAAAAAAGCAGAAACGATTGTACCGATGCGCTCAGCAATATGTGGCGGCACATAAAATACCCGATGCTGCGGCAAGGTTTGATGTAGTTGCAATAGAGGGGAACGAGGTGTGTCACATTGAAAATGCCTTTGAGGGGGCATAGAATATAAAAAGGGGAGTGGAAAAAATGGGATTAGGACTTCGTTATAAGAATGAAGAACAGATTTTTCAGGAACAATATACAGAACCACCATACCTGGAATATCCGATGTTTCGAGAGACAGGGATTGTAAAGCATGGATTTTCTACAAGGATAGGAGGCGTCAGCAAAGGCTGTTTTTCTTCATTGAATTTAAGTTTCACAAGAGGGGATGAAGAAGAGGCTGTTCGTGAAAATTTCCGAAGGATCGGATCAGCGATGGGAATCCGATGTGAGGATATGGTGTTTACTCACCAGACACATACGACCAATGTGCGGGTAGTGACAGAAGCAGACAAAGGCTGCGGGATCGTAAAACCTAGGACCTACTCGGATGTAGATGGTCTGGTGACTGACATTCCGGGAATTTGTCTGGTAACATTTTATGCGGACTGCGTTCCTTTGTATTTTGTGGATCCGGTAAAGAAAGTGATCGGACTGAGTCATTCCGGATGGAGAGGAACCGTAGGAAAGATCGGAAAGGTGACTGTGGAAACGATGTGCAGAGAATTTAAAAGCAGACCGGAGGATATTCTCGCAGCGGTCGGACCGTCAATCTGTCAGGACTGCTATGAGGTCAGTGAAGATGTGATCCGGCAGTTTCAGAAAAATTTTCCGGAAGACTGCTGGGATGCGTTGTTTTATCAAAAAGAAAATCAGAAGTACCAGCTGAATCTGTGGAAAGCCAATGAACTGATCTTTTATGAGGCAGGGATTTTGCCGGAGCATATTGCAGTGACCAATCTGTGTACGCATTGTAACAGTGAGATTCTATATTCTCACAGACAGGCAGGAGATGCCAGAGGAAATCTCTGTGCGTTTCTGGCATTAAATCAGGAGGTGTAAGAGTGATATTTTTAGCAACAGAGGAAATCCAGGATGTAGTACAGTCCCCGGAAGAAGTGGCAAAAGATGTAAACCAGTTTGTACATGGTTTGAGGATCAGATTCCAACCTTGATCTCTTTCGGGATTAAGGTTGTGCTTGCAATCGTATTTTTCTTTATCGGAAGAGCGGTGATCCATGGAATCCAGAAGATGGTGAAGCATTCCATGCAGCGGGCAAATGCGGATACAGGAGTGATCCAGTTTGTTGAATCATTTTTGAAATTTGGTCTGTATGCACTGCTTTTGTTTATGATCGCAACAATTTTGGAATTGAGACATCCTCGGTTGCGGCGCTGATCGCATCCGGAGGTGTGGCAATCGGTCTCGCGCTGCAGGGGAGTCTTTCGAACTTTGCGGGAGGCGTACTGATCCTGCTTTTGAAACCGTTTGTAGTAGGTGACTACATCATTGTTGCCAATGATGGAACAGAAGGAACGGTAAAAGTCATCCAGATCTTCTATACAAAGCTGACAACGGTAGATAATAAGACGATCGTGATTCCAAATGGAACGCTTTCCAACAGCAGTCTGACGAATGTTACGGCAAGACCGGAACGGCAGTTGGATTTAAAAGTAGGGATCGCCTATGATGCAGATCTGAAAAAAGCAAAAGATCTGATCGAAACGCTGTTAAAACAGGATGATTCCATTATTCAGGACGAGGATATCAAGGTGTTTGTCGATTCTCTGGCTGACAGTTCTGTTATACTGGGACTGCGCGCATGGGTGAAGACAGAGGAGTACTGGAGTACAAGATGGAGACTTCTGGAAGAAATCAAGCTGATATTTGATGAAGAAGGTATTGAGATACCGTTCAATCAGCTGACTGTGCATATGGCGGAAAAATAATAAAAGAATATTGAGTAAAAGTAACAGAAAAAGAGAGCTGGAAAAGAAAAGCTCTCTTTTTATGCAAAAAACGTAAAAAACAAAGAAAAAACAAATAAAATATGGAAGTTTTGCTGGAATAAGAGTATACTGAAAACGTAAATATGCTTAGGGGATATAACTGTACAGAAGTTATAAAAAATGAGAAAGGAGTCAATGAAGCAAGGAACAAAACAAAAACAGGAGGAAATGAAGGTATGAAAAAAGAGAGAAAAAAAGTGTTGCTTGTATGGGTCATGACACTGGCAATGCTTTTTGGTGTTCTGCAGCCGGCAGTGGGGATGAATGAAGTGCGGGCAGAAGAAGGAACAGTATCGGAACAAAACGAAGTGGGTGTGAAATACGAAGCACTTCCAAAGGAACCGATGAAAACAAGTGCAACTGCAAGTTCTTATCAGGATTCGGCTCAATGGGGAGACGGAAACGCATCACTTGCATTTGACGGAGATGTCAACAAAGGATGCACAGTCAGTATGATTCCAAGACAGGACCTCACTGGATCCAGTGGTCGCTTGGAGGAGTTCACAACATAGGACGAATTGCTTATCAGGTAAAAGGGACTGGTGCCAACGGAAGATTTAAAGAAATTAAAGTCGAAGTTAAAAACGGAGAAGCTGACTGGCAGACAGTTAAGGAGGAGACACTTGCAGATGTTGGACAGGGCGGTTCCTGTAATATCGATTTTGATGCAGTAGAAGCTACAGATGTAAAGATTACGATCAAGAGTTCGTATAATACATACGAGAGCGGGGTACTGGCATCTGCCGGTGAATTGGAAGTATACAAGGTTGTACAGGAAGTTCCCCAGGGAACAGTCAATGCAAAAATTAATGGTGTAGAAGTGGGCGGAGAGAGTCTGTCAGATGTGATCACAAAGTCCGGTGTGACAGATGAGATTACATCCATTGAATTTGTATCGGGAACAGTGACATCAGAAGATCTGGCATTGTTAAAGGCGAAAGAAAAAGGAATTTTCAAAACCATTGAGACATTCAAATTAAATTTGAGTGATACATTGAAATTTGTGGATAAGAATGGAAAGAACAGCAAGGTGCTCCCGAATTCTGCATTTTATAATTTCTGGGCACTTCATACAGTAGAATTGGGCGGATTTGAGGAGATTGGAAGTCAGGCATTTGAAAATACTTCCTCTTTGGTATCTGTTTCTATTCCGAATGCTGTAAAAATTCAGAATAGGGCTTTCTACAATGGAAAAAAGATTAAAGAGTTGAATTTGGATCATGTGAAAGAAATTGAGACAGAGGCATTTTATCAGTGTAATGCGCTGACAGCACTGAATGTACCAAAAGTTTTGAAAATTGGAGAAAAGGCATTTTACGGCTCTAAGAATCTGAAAGAACTTCAGCTTCCGGCAACACTGGAAACCTTGGGAGACAGTGCATTTGCTGTAGAGCAGAAAAACAGAAGAAAGCTGAATGTGACAAGTGAAAGAGTAACTCCTCCCGTGGTCACACCGGGGAAAAACAATCCGTTTGCGTATGCAGTGAATTCAACGCTGACTGTACGGCAGAGGCTCGGGAAGCGTATGTCAATGCAGAGCGTTGGGGTGATCCAAAGAATTACAAATGGTGTTCTCTGCAGTTGGAAAAAGATATGACAGCAACGGACACTTATTACATTACCTATCATTGGGAAGATCAGGATAATCTGGCAGGTGTGAGACCGAATAGTGTTGCTCCAACTTTGATTGATGAGAGCAGTGCTTCTTATGGAGCGGATACACAGTATAGAAATGTAACGATTCAGCGGGACCGGTAGGCCAGGATTATCAGTATGAATTTACAAAGGTTCCGAGGTACAATAAGCGCGGTGAGCCAGCAAAATGGAAGTTAAATCCGGGCAGTTACAGTACAAATTATGAGATCAAGACAGAAAAAACAGGAGATTATGAATTCAAAGCTACTTATACTCTGCGGACAAGAAAACAAGATAAAACAGTCAGTGTCAACTGGGTGGGAGGAGATGCAGAAAACAGACCTGAAATCAAGGTACAGATGAAACGCCAGAAATGGTCCAATACAAGTGCTTATGATGAGGGAGAAGAGATCACTTTAAATATGCAAAATAACTATACTCACACATGGGAGAACATGGTAGAGTATGAGTCCGGAAAGACAAATATCCATACTATCCGATTTATAGTATTGAGGAAATCAGAGCTGTTGATGGATATGAAGTAACTTACAGTGTGGAGAAGAATGATAAAGATGTATATCCGTTTGATGAAACCGGCAATATTGTGATTACTTGTACAGGAGAAGCAATCCCGGAAGATGTTGTAAAAGTGAATATCAATAAGGAAAGAGAAGCAGGAGGAACCAGTCTGGAGGATGCAGTTGCAAAAGCAGGCATCACGGCAGATCAGGTGACTTCTCTGGAGTTTGTATCAGGTAAGGTGACAGCGGGGGATCTGGAGTACATCCAGAAAAAATGTAAATCAGATCCAGGAATTTAAATGTAATCTGAAAAATGGTCTGACATATGAAGATAAGAAGGGGGGCGCAGTCAACCGTATTTCCGGGATGGACGTTCTCAGAAAAAGCCAGTCTGACTACAGTTGAATTAGGCGGATTTACAGATATTGGAAGTTATGCATTTTGGAAGACAAAAAATCTGACATCTGTAAAAATCGAAGATGCACAGATAATCAAAGCGTCTGCTTTTTCCGGAGCAGAGAAACTGACAGAGGTTAATATACCAAATGTAACGAAGATTTCTCAGTGGGGATTTAGCAAATGTAGAAATCTGGTAACAGTCAATATGCCGAAAGTGGAAAAAATCGGACCGGGGGCATTTCTTGCTTCAGGATACTTAAATATTACACTGCCGGCAAGTTTAGTAATCTAATCAGCGCGCCGCATTTGGAGTTGCAGAATCTTATGGACAGCCTGGAGAGAAAGTGGAGTTCCATGTAGTGATGGAAGGTGCGACACCTCCAACGGTAGAGCCAGAGCATAACGAGAATTCGCCATTTAAGGATGCAGCACAGACTTCTACGCTGGAAGTTCCGGAGGGCAGTGAGGATACTTATCTGAAGTCTGAATTTGGAGATGAGGAAAAAGGAACATGGTGCAATCTGCCATTAAAAGGTATCAGTACAGATGCTACGGTTACCTTTGATGTTAATGGAACACTGACAACAGAAAAAATTCCAGTTGGAGAAATGATCGGTGACAAACTCCCGGAAAATCCGGAGAAAAATGGATTTGTCTTTACAGGATGGAATACTGCAAAAGATGGAAGTGGTCAGGAAGTCACGGACCAGACAGTGGTGGAAGGAGATATGACAGTATTTGCAGTGTTCGATGATCTGAAAGCAACAGATACGTGGACACTCGTATATCACTGGGAAGATCAGGACAATCTGGCTGGTGTGAGACCAGCACTTCTGACACCGAGACTGATCGATGAGAGCAGTTCTGCTCATGCTGCAGATACACAGGGAAATAATGTCACATTCTCCCCGGGACCTGCACCTCAGGACTATGTATATACGTTTGAAAAGGTTCCGCGCTATAACAAGGTCGGTGAAAAAGCCCAGTGGAGAGTCAGCCCGGGAATCTCGCTAAAATTATAAGATTACATTAGAAGAGGCAGGAGAACGCGCGTATAAAGCAACCTATGCATTAAATGTCAGAAAACAAGACAAGACTGTCAAAGTAGAATGGCAGGCGGTGATGAAGCAAACCGTCCGGAAATTAAAGTAAGTTTTGTGAAACGCGGATTTATCAATGACTGGGTAACTGAAATCGAAGAAGTTGTCTTGAATGAAGAAAATGGATATACCCATACATGGAAAGATATGGTCGAATATGAGTCCGGAAAAGAAGAATATCCATATTATCCAATTTATAGTATTGAAGCAATCGAGACGATTGACGGATATGAAACTACTTATAGTGTTGAGAAGATGAAAGATGAGGATGTATATCCGTTTGACGAAAATGGTCAGCTGGTAATCACGAATACGGCTATCGACAAACAGGCGCCGAATGTAAGTGTTAAGGGTGAAGGAAATGGTGACCGCTTCCGCAAGATCACGGGAATTGCTGTACATGATACAGAGGGAGTCAAGGAACTCAAAGTCAATAATACAATCACAGTCATCAACAGCAAATACAAATATCTCACAGATATCGAAAAACTCGGTGTAAAAGAAGGCGAAAACACAGCAGTTGTAACAGACAATGCAGGCAATGCGAAATCCGTGACATTCTACTATGACACAACTGCACCTACATTTAACTGGATCGTAGACAACAAGACACAGGCACAGTCCAAAGAAGTCCGTCTGGAAACAAGTGAAGAAATTCAGCTGCCGGATGAAGGATGGTCACTTAAGGGTGAAGAGAATGGCGTATTTGTTTACGTGAAGACATTCTATGCAAACTGGAAAGATAAAAAACTTTACCGTAACAGACCTTGCAGGAAATGGTATCAGAGCCACAGTTTGTAGAAGTAAAACGGATCGATAATTCGAGACCAATAGTTGTGGAACTGACACAGGATATTACAGACTGGACAAACAAAGACGTGACAGTGACAATTAAGACATCTACAGATTGTGTGGCACCGGAAGGATGGAAACAGGTTAATAAGAGAACATTCACAAAGGTATTTAATGCAAACGGAGAGTACAGTGTGACGCTGACAAGTGTGACAGGAGTGACAGGAGATGCTCATCTATTCAGTATCACCAATATTGACAAAGAAGCACCGGTTATTGATTATGCAGCTATCGAGGCAGCAAACGGATACAGAAAAGAGATCCCGGTCAATGAGGGTGAAGAGTATACCGAAGAAAAGTTGGTCGAGATGTTCACAAAACCAGAGTGGGTAAGTGACAATTCCGGGACAGCAACATTTAAGGTTGACAAATGGGGGTTGGAACACGGTCTGGATGGATATCAGCCATTTACATCCAAGACACCTGGTGAATATAAAGTTCGCTTCTATGCATACGATGCAGCTGGAAACAACAGCAGTTTGATGTTTATGTGAAAGTATTAGAGCCGGAAGTAGAAGAACGCACGACAACAGTAAATTATACGGTATTTATTGATGGCCGTGTTCGTACCGGACAGTGGACACATACAGGAACTGAGACGGGAGAATTTAGATTTGATCTGTCTATGGTAAAAGAAGATCTGCCGGCAAGCTATGAACTGGAAGAGGGAGAAGAAGGGTATCGGATGCTGCAGTATGGTGATACGACTTCTGTAACGTTCTACCTTACAAGATAGGAAATCTGCAGTATTATTTTGCAGAAGATAACAAACCCGGATGAAAAGGAAAAGATTTCCGATTCATCCGGGCTCTTTTTTCTATCAGCTTTTGCAACTGAGATTGTTTTATGGTATCCTATAGAATGTATGCAGGGATGAAAATCTCTTTGATCAGGAGGAACAGTTATGATTTTAAAACAGTTATTGGAACGTTTGGAATATGAAGTAGTACAGGGGAGTGACAAGATCGAAATTACAACATTGATCAATGACTCCCGTAAAGTAGAAGAAGGATCTGTGTTTGTATGCATCAGCGGCGCTGTCTCAGACGGACATCAGTATGTAGCTGATGTGGCAAAAAAAGGAGCAAAAGCCGTGATCGTGCAGCAGGATGTAGAGGCACCGGCGGGAATGACTGTGATCCGTGTGGAAGACACAAGGTACGCACTCGCACTTGCTTCTGCCGCTTATTTCGGCTATCCGGCAGAGAAGCTGCACATTATTGGAATTACAGGGACAAAAGGAAAGACGACCACGACCTATATGATCAAATCCATTCTGGAGGGAGTCGGACATAAGTAGGACTGATCGGAACCATTGAGGCCATTATCGGAGAGGAAGTGATCCCGGCAGCGAATACAACACCGGAATCTTATACCATTCATCAGTATTTTGCCAAAATGGTGGAAGCCGGCTGTGACAGCGTGGTCATGGAGGTGTCATCCCAGGGACTGATGCTGCACCGGACAGCAGGGATTCCGTTTGAAATCGGGATTTTCACAAATCTTGGAAAAGATCATATCGGACCGAATGAACACAAGGATTTTGAAGATTATAAAAGATGCAAAGGCTTACTGTTCCAGCAGTGCAGGGTTGGAATTGCCAATGCAGATGACAGGTATTTTAAGGATGTATTTAAAAATGCTACATGTAAAGTGGAGACATTTGGTTTCTGCAAAGAGGCGGATCTGCGGGCTGAAGATGTAAATCTGGTGTCCAGACCGGGATATCTCGGTGTGGCATATCATGTGGCAGGAGTCATGGATTTGATGTGGAGATTGATGTACCGGGAACATTCAGTGTTTACAATTCACTGACAGCGATTGCAGTGTGCAGACACTTTGATGTGCCGAAAGAGCACATTCAGGCGGCTTTGAAAAAGGCGAAGGTTAAGGGCAGAATCGAGATGGTGAAAGTGTCTGATGAATTCACTCTGATGATCGACTATGCACACAATGCCATGAGTCTGGAGAGTCTTTTGACCACGTTAAAAGAATATCATCCAAAACGTCTGGTATGTCTGTTCGGATGCGGTGGAAACCGTTCCAGAGACCGACGCTTTGAGATGGGAGAAGTGTCCGGCCGTCTGGCAGATCTGACGATCATCACTTCCGATAATCCGAGATTTGAAGAGCCGCAGGCGATCATCGATGACATCAAAGTGGGAATCGAAAAGACGGACGGAGCGTATGTGGAAATCATAGACAGGAAAGAAGCCATCCGTTATGCGATCACACACGGGCAGACCGGGGATGTGATCGTGCTTGCAGGAAAAGGGCATGAAGATTACCAGGAGATCGAAGGTGTGAAGCATCCGATGGATGAGCGGGTTCTGATTGCGGAGATCTTAACAGAACTGGAAGAGGAACAGAAAAAATAAGCAGGGGAAATGGATTGTTTGCAGATATTATTGTAGATATAAAACATGAAAAACTGGATCGGATCTTTCAATATCGAATTCCGGAGTGGTTAAAAGAAGAGCTGAATGTGGGAATGGAGGTTGTGATTCCGTTTGGGAAAGGCAACAGGCAGACGAAAGGCTATGTGGTAGGAATTTCAGAGACTTGCGACTATGATCTTTCCAAAGTCAAGGAGATCGAAGATATTTCCAGAAACAGTGTAGAGATCGAGGCGAAGCTGATCGCGCTGGCGGCATGGATGAAAGAACATTATGGCGGAACGATGATCCAGCACTCAAGACGGTATTGCCGATCAAACAAAAAGAGAATGCCAAGATCAAAAAGTATGTCCGTCTGCTGCTTGGCAAAGAACGGGCAGAAGCGCAACTGCATTATTATCAGCAGAAGAATCAGAAGGCGAGAGCAAGACTTCTGGAAGCACTTCTGGAGGATCCGGTCATTGAATACGAACTGATTACGAAAAAACTGAATATTACGCGCAGTGTCGTCAATGCATTGGAAGAACAGCAGGTGGCAGTTCTGGAATCAGAGCAGGTGTTTCGAAATCCGGTGAAAGAAAAAGAGCAGAGAGCAAAAACTCTTGTGTTTACGGCAGAGCAGGAGCATGCGATCGAGTGCTTCTGGCAGGAGTACAGCAGAGATGTGCGGGCAGCTTATTTGTTGTACGGTGTGACCGGCAGTGGAAAAACGGAAGTTATATTGAGATGATCCGCCGGGTGGTCAGTGAGGGAAAACAGGCGATTGTACTGATTCCTGAGATTGCACTGACGTATCAGACAGTGATGCGGTTTTACCGGCGTTTTGGAAATCGGGTATCCATCTTAAATTCCAGAATGTCTGCCGGAGAGCGTTATGATCAGTTGATGCGGGCAAAAGCGGGAGAGATCGACGTGATGATCGGCCCGCGGTCCGCCTTGTTTACACCATTTCCGGAGCTGGGCTGATCGTTATTGATGAGGAACATGAAACAACTTATAAAAGTGAACAGATACCAAGATATCATGCCAGAGAGACTGCCATAGAGCGGGCAAATCTGGAACATGCCAGCGTAGTACTTGGCTCGGCAACCCCGTCTCTGGAAGCAATGTATCGCGCAAAAAACGGGGAGTACCGCCTGCTGGAATTGAAGAACCGTTCGGGAATGCAAAAGATGGCGAGCGTCTATGTAGCGGATCTCAGGCAGGAGTTAAAAGAAGGCAACCGTTCGATCTTAAGCCGGCATCTGCAGGAGTTGATGGAAGACCGGCTGGAAAAACAAGAACAGATCATGTTGTTTTTAAACAGGAGAGGGTATGCAGGGTTTCTTTCCTGCAGAGAGTGCGGCCATGTGGTAAAGTGTCCGCACTGCGATGTTTCGCTGTCGTATCACAGAAACGGAAAGATGGTCTGTCATTACTGCGGATATGAAGAACCAAGGACACCTGTCTGCCGGAGTGCGGCTCCAGACATATCGGAGAATTTCGGGCAGGAACACAGCAGATCGAAGACATTGTAAAAGCACAGTTTCCGCAGGCAAGAGTTCTTCGTATGGACATGGACACAACAAGACAGAAAGACGGCCATGAAAAAAATCTTGTCTGCATTTGCGAATGGAGAAGCAGATGTACTGGTCGGAACGCAGATGATCGTAAAAGGACACGATTTTCCGAATGTTACGTTAGTTGGTGTGCTGGCGGCAGATATGTCGTTGTATTCAGATGATTATCGTTCCGGGGAGCGCACCTTCCAGCTTTTGACACAGGCGGCAGGGCGAGCCGGACGGGGGCAGAAAGAAGGAGAAGCTGTGATCCAGACCTACACTCCCACGCATTACAGTATCGTAACCGCCGCAGCACAGGATTATGAGGCATTTTATGAGGAGGAGATCCGGTATCGGCAGATCATGGGATATCCCCCGGTAGAAAATCTGCTTGCAGTTCTGGTAAGCTGTGAGGATGAGGTGCTGTTAGAGACAGGGTGTAAGTATTTAAAAGAGTTTTCGATCCGGATTGCTCCGAAAGAAACTGCGAAGATCATGGACCTGCAAGTCCGGGAATCGGAAAGATTAATGATGTGTATCGCAAAGTAATCTACATAAAAGATGAAAATTATGATACACTTGTGAGGATAAAGAACGGATTGGAACAATATATTGAAGTAAATCCGGGATATCGCAAGATGCGGATTCAGTTTGATTTCAATCCGATGCATGTTTTTTAAAAGATAACAAAGAATAAATAGAAGGGAACAGTGAAATTATGGCAATCAGAGAAGTCAGGATCATGGGAGATGACATTTTGGAAAAACAGTGCAAACCGGTCACAAAGATGACGATGCGCACAAAAATTTTGATCGAGGATATGCTGGATACGATGTATGAAAAATATGGTGTGGGACTGGCAGCACCTCAGGTGGGAGTCTTGAAGCAGATCGTTGTGATCAATGTGGGAGAAGGCCCGATCGTGCTGATCAACCCGGAGATCATTGAGACATCCGGAGAGCAGACAGGCGAAGAGGGATGCTTAAGCCTGCCGGGCAAATGGGGGATCGTGACAAGACCAAACTATGTGAAGGTACGTGCACTCAATGAAGAAATGGAAGAAGTGGAACTGGAAGGCGAAGGTCTTCTTGCAAGAGCATTCTGTCATGAGATCGATCATCTTGCAGGACATATGTATGTAGAACGTGTGGAGGACGGACTGCATGATGTAGAACCACCGGAAGAGGAGGTAGAATAGATGCGTGTGATTTTTATGGGAACACCGGATTTTTCGGTGGGAACACTGGAAGCGCTGATTGAAGCCGGGCATGAGGTGTGTCTGGCAGTGACGCAGCCGGATAAGCCAAAAGGAAGAGGCAAGGAGATGCAGTTTCCGCCGGTGAAAGAGGCGGCACTTTCTCATGGAATCCCGGTATTTCAGCCGATCAAGGTAAGAGAAGCGGCCTGTGTGGAAGAACTGGCAGGATATAAGGCAGATGTGATCGTAGTGGTCGCTTTCGGACAGATTCTTCCGAAAGCAATTCTGGAACTGACACCATATGGATGTGTCAATGTACATGCGTCTCTGCTTCCGAAATATAGAGGAGCGGCACCGATCCAGTGGGCGATCATTGACGGAGAAGATGTGACAGGTGTGACCACCATGCAGATGGATGAAGGTCTGGATACGGGTGACATGTTGCTTAAGACCGAAGTGCCGATTACGGCAGAAGAGACGGGAGAGAGTCTTCATGACAAATTGTCAAAAGCCGGAGCAGCACTTTGCGTGGAGACATTAAAAGCACTGGAAGAAGGAACCATCGTTCCTCAAAAACAGGGAGAGACTCCTACACATTATGCAAGTATGTTGAACAAAAAAATGGGAAACATCGATTGGAATGCTTCCGCAGAAGCAATCGAGAGACTGATCCGGGGATTAAATTCCTGGCCGAGTGCGTATACACACTGGAGAATAAAGTGGTGAAGATCTGGAGTGCAAAAGTCTCAAAAGAGCAGACGAAGGCACAGCCGGGAACGGTTACAGATGTGACAAAAGACAGTTTTTCTGTGCAGACAGGAGATGGAACTTTAATCGTACAGGAATTGCAGATTCCGGGAAAGAAGAGAATGAAGACAGATGCATTTTTAAGAGGATATCATCTCGAAGAAGGAACGTTGTTTCATTCATAAATAAAAGGATTGGAGGAAGAGCATGTTTTTTACTATGATCCTACTTATATATTAGTGATTATCGGAGCCGTAATATGTATGGCAGCTTCGGCGCATGTCAACAGTACCTATCGAAGATATGCACAGGTGCGGAGCCGGTCCGGTATGACAGGGAAGGATGCAGCAGAGCGAATCCTGCATGCAAACGGGATTTATGATGTAACAGTACATCACATTCCGGGCAATCTGACAGATCATTATAATCCGGCAAATAAGACGCTGGGGCTTTCTGATGCAACCTATAACTCAGCATCGGTGGCCGCCATCGGTGTGGCTGCGCATGAATGCGGGCATGCAATCCAGCATGCGAAAGGGTATGCGCCTCTTCAGATCAGAGGTGCTCTGGTACCTGTTGCGAATTTCGGTTCTATGGCAGCCTGGCCGCTGATCATTATCGGATTATTCATGAATGGAAATACAGCAAGTCTGCTGATCAATCTCGGAATTTTGCTGTTTTCGGCTGCAGTGCTGTTTCAGATCGTGACATTGCCGGTAGAATTTAATGCCTCCAGCCGTGCAATCCGTATTTTGGAAACATCCGGAATGTTATATCCGGAAGAATTAAGTCAGACAAAGGCAGTGCTGCGGGCGGCAGCGATGACGTATGTGGCAAGTGCCGCATCTATGATTCTGCAGGCTGCTTCGTCTGTTGATCATAAGCGGAGGAAGAAGAGATGACTAAACAGGTGACAGAAAGAGAACTGGTGCTGGCGATCCTGATGGAGGTGACACAGCAGAATGTCTACAGCCATCTTGCATTGAATGCCGTCCTGGAAAAATATCAGTATCTGGAGAAAAAGGAACGCGCATTTATCACGAGAGTGACTGAAGGAACACTGGAGCACATGATCGAACTGGATTATATTTTGAATCAGTTTCCAAAGTGAAGGTCAACAAGATGAAGCCGGTTATCCGCAATATTTTGAGAAGTGCTGTATATCAGCTGAAGTATATGGACAGCGTGCCGGATTCGGCAGTGTGCAACGAGGCAGTAAAGCTGGCAGTGAAAAAAGGATTCGGCACCCTGCGTGGATTTGTAAACGGAGTGCTCCGCAATGTGGCGCGAGGTCTGGATCAGGTAGAGTATCCCACAGAGGGGATCGAACGGCTGTCTGTTGTGTATTCCATGCCGGAGTGGATTTTAAAATTGTGGAAGAAGACTTATGATCTGGATGTGATCGAATCCATGCTGCAGGCCTTCCAGGAAGAGACACCGGTGACGATCCGGTGTAATCTGGCAAAGACAACGCCGGAAAATCTGAAAGAAAGCCTGCAAAAGGAAGGGGTTACGGTAACGCCGCATCCATATCTGTCCTACGCGTTCTGGATTCAGGACTATGATCATCTTTCAGAGCTGGAAAGTTTTCAAAAGGGAGAGTTTTATGTCCAGGATATCAGTTCCATGCTGGTGGGAGAACTCGCAGATCCAAAGAAAGGGGATCGGGTGATCGATGTCTGTGCGGCACCGGGCGGAAAAGCACTTCATGTTGCAGAAAAACTGCGGGGAACAGGAAGTGTAGAAGCCAGAGATCTAAGCCTGTATAAAGTAGGATTGATCACGGAAAATATCGAGAGAAGCGGTCTTACGAATATTCACGCAGTACAAAAAGATGCGACTGTCTGTGATGCGGATGTAAAAGATGCGGCGGATCTTGTGATTGCAGATCTGCCTGTTCCGGATTAGGGGTTCTTGCAAAAAAGACAGATTTAAAATATAAAGCAACCGAACAGAGCACCAAAGAGCTGGCAGGACTGCAGAGGGAGATTCTGAAAAATGCTGCGTCCTATGTCCGGCCGGGAGGAACGCTGATCTACAGCACCTGTACGATCAATCCGGCAGAAAATATAGAAAATGTACACTGGTTTTTAAAAGAATTTTCCGGAATTTGTACTGGATCCGATCGCGGACAGACTGTGCAGCACTCTTCAGAATAGTGTGGAAGAAGCAGGATGTCTGCAGCTGCTCCCGGGAATTCATAAAAGTGACGGCTTTTTTTATTGCCAGATTTGGAAAGAAATAAAAGGATAGAAAAAGGATGAAGAAAGATATTCGCGCATATACATATGAACAATTGGCCGCAGAGATGGAACAGATCGGGGAAAAGAAATTTCGTGCAAAGCAGATTTATGAATGGCTGCATGTAAAGCTTGCTGACAGTTTTGAAGAGATGACGAATCTCTCCAAAGCGACTCCGGGAAAAACTGGAGGCGGAATATGAGATCCTTCCGGTAAAAATGCTGGAGCGTCAGATTTCGAAGATTGACGCAACGAATAAGTTTTTATTTCAGCTTTCTGACGGAAATGTGGTGGAAAGTGTGCTGATGCGCTACAAGCACGGAAATTCCGTCTGCATTTCTTCTCAGGTGGGCTGCCGGATGGGATGCAGATTCTGTGCTTCTACCATCGGTGGGCTGGAGAGAAATCTGTCGCCGTCTGAGATGCTGGGGCAGATTTATCAAATCCAGAAGATCACAGGAGAAAGAGTCTCCAATGTTGTTGTGATGGGAACCGGAGAACCCATGGATAATTATGAGAATTTCCTGACATTTGTCCGTATGCTTACAGATGAACACGGACTGCATATCAGCCAGAGAAATCTCACGGTTTCCACCTGTGGGATCGTGCCGAAGATCCGCGAGCTTGCCATGGAGCATCTGCAGATCACACTGGCACTTTCTCTGCACGGCTCTACTCAGGAAAAGAGAAAGCAGCTCATGCCGGTGGCAAATAAATATGACTTGCAGGAAGTGCTCAAAGCATGTGATTTTTATTTTCAGGAGACAGGAAGAAGGGTGACTTTTGAATACAGCCTTGTTCACGGAGTGAATGACACACAGGAAGATGCAGAGGAACTGATCGGAATCTTAAAATCCCGCAACTGCCATTTGAATCTGATTCCGGTCAATCCGATCAAAGAGCGTGATTTTCAGCAGCCTTCCCGCAAAAATGCGTTGAATTTCAAAAATAAACTTGAAAAAAGCGGAATAAATGTTACTATAAGAAGAGAAATGGGCGCAGATATTGACGGCGCCTGTGGTCAGCTCAGAAGACGCTATGTAAAAACAGAGAATGAGTAAAGGAGAGAGCGTATGAAGACATTTTCCATTACAGATGTTGGGATGGTAAGACAAGTGAATCAAGACTATGTCTATATGACAGACAATTCTCTGGGACCTCTTCCGAATCTGTTTGTTGTAGCAGACGGAATGGGCGGTCATCAGGCAGGTGATTATGCTTCTAAGTATACAGTGGAAGTTTTAAAACGCGAGCTGGAGAATACCAGTGAGCAGGACGTAGAGAGAGCGCTTGTTTCGGCGATCAAGACAGCCAACAGAGAGATCATCAAAAAAGCTTCCGAGGATCCTCATTTAAAGGGGATGGGGACTACGGTAGTACTGGCAACGATCGTCAACCAGATGATGTATTTTGCAAATGTGGGAGACAGCAGGCTGTATCTGATCAATCAGGGTATCGTACAGCTTACAAAAGACCATTCTCTGGTGGAAGAGATGGTACGCCTTGGCGGGATCAAGCCGGAGGAAGCAAAGCATCACCCGGATAAAAATATTATTACGAGAGCAATCGGTGCAAAAGACAGCGTAGAGGTTGATTTTTATGAGCACCGTCTGAAAAAGGGAGACATCATTCTGATGTGTACAGACGGACTCAGCAATATGGTGGAGGATGAAGAGCTGTTCCATATTGTACAGGGGGCAGAGATATTGTGGAATCTGCACAGTCTCTGGTAGAAACGGCAAAAGAGAACGGTGGTACGGACAATATCGGGATCGTACTGGTAGAGCCGTTCGCAGATGAGGTGAGTATATGTTAAAAGAAGGTATCTTTTTAGGAAAGCGCTATGAGATCCTGGATCGTATCGGTTCCGGCGGTATGGCGGATGTGTATAAGGGCAAAGACCATAAGCTGAACCGGTATGTAGCGATCAAGGTGCTGAAGAGCGATTTTCGCTCAGATGAGACTTTTATCAAAAAGTTCTTAAGCGAAGCTCAGGCAGCAGCAGGTCTGATGCATCCGAACGTAGTCAACGTATATGATGTGGGGCAGGACGCGGAGTTTATTATATGGTGATGGAGCTTGTGGAAGGCATCACATTAAAAGAATATATCGAGAAAAAAGGCAGACTCTCTGCAAAAGAGACGATCAGCATTTCCATTCAGATGGTGACGGGAATTCAGGCAGCCCACAACCAGCATATCATACATCGGGATATCAAACCGCAGAATATCATTATTTCAAAAGACGGAAAAGTAAAGGTTACAGATTTTGGAATTGCAAGAGCAACGACTTCGTCCAATACGATCAGCACCAGCGTGATGGGATCGGTTCATTACACATCTCCGGAGCAGGCGAGGGGCGGAGTCGTAGATGAAAAAAGTGATATTTATTCTGCCGGTATCAGTATGTATGAATGGTGACAGGGCATGTTCCGTTTGATGGCGAGTCTACGGTCACTGTGGCGATCAAGCACTTGCAGGAGGAAATTATTTCTCCAATTGTGGAAGTGCCGGATACGCCAAAGAGCTGGAGAAGATTATTTTAAAATGTACACAGAAGAGTCCTATGTATCGGTATCAGAACTGCGAAGAGCTTTTGCTTGATCTGAAACGGGCACTGGTAGATCCGCAAGGAGGATTTATTTCAAACGGACCAAAAGTGAACAATGTGGATGAGACTGTGGTCATGGATACGCAGGAGATCGCAAGAGTTCAGAATCGGGATTATGACGGTGAGGACTATGATGATCCGGACGAATCCTATGACGACGAGGAGTATGATGATGATTCATACGATCGAAGAAATCGTCGGGAAGATGGCAGAAAAGGCAAAAAAGAAGAAGTCGATCCACAGATGAAAAAGGTCACAAAGATTTTGATGATCGTTGTGGCAGTTATTGTTGCGATCGGAGTGATCTTTGGAATCAGTAAGGCAGTCGGCGGATTCATGCCTGGCAAGGTAGTGACCGAAGAGAAGGAAAAGAAGGTTTCTGTACCGGATATTCGGGGAATGACGGAAGAAGAGGCAAGAAAAGCACTCACAAAGAAGAACATCGGATATCAGTCAGCAGGTCAGGTCGCTTCAGACAAATATGAAAAAGGCGAGATTGCGGAACAGGATCCAAAACCAGGAGAAAAAGTAAAAGAGAATTCGACGGTCACTGTGAAGATCAGCAGCGGACCGGCAGAAAAAACTGCCAAAGTACCGGATGTAACAGGAAAATCTGAGGCGGATGCACAAAAGCAGCTGGAAGACAAAGGGTTTGTTGTGGCATCTGAGACAGATTACAGCGACAGTGTGCCGCAGGGATATGTGATTTCCACAAATCCGACAGCCGGAACAGAGTGGGCAGAGGGCAATACAGTGACAATGGTTGTCAGCATGGGCAAAGAGAAGATCAGTGTACCGGATGTATCCGGTGCGGATCCGGACAGTGCCCAGACTACGCTGCAGGGAGTGGGACTGACACTTGGAAGTGAAAGCTCCAGTGAGTATAGTGATGAGTATGAGGAAGGCACCATTATCCGGACAGTGCCGGCAGCCGGTGAACAGGTGGAAAAAGGAACGACTGTCAATTATGTCCTGAGCAAAGGCAAGAAGACAGAGACTGTAGAAGTACCGACTCTCTCCGGTCTGACAAGAAGTCAGGCAGAAGCAAAGCTTTCCGGATTAGGTCTGACAGCGAATGTGACAGAATCTTATGATTCTACTGTTACAAAAGGATATGTAATCAGTCAGTCTGTGACACCTGGAAGTCAGATCGAAAAAGGGTCAACAGTTGATATTGTGGTCAGTCTCGGACCGGAAAATGTGACACCGGATCCGCCGACAGACGGAGATAACAATAATGGAAATGACAGCGGATCAAACGGTGGTTCATCGTCAGGAGCGAACCACTGACAGCAGAGGAAATTATGCAGGGAAAAATAATCAAGGGAATTGCCGGATTCTACTACGTAAACGTAGTAGAATCGGTGTTTATGAGTGTAAGGCAAAAGGCGTGTTCCGAAAAGAGAAGATCAAGCTTTAGTAGGGGACAATGTCCGAAT
>ENA-OQLB01000345-OQLB01000345.1-human-gut-metagenome-genome-assembly--contig:-NODE-345-length-27172-cov-3.325827_pt1 | contig 27172 bp, 34 predicted proteins | sample MGYA00242656_ERZ504813 | MGnify/ENA primary metagenome ERZ504813 (study PRJEB26092, sample SAMD00036388) | human gut metagenome | host: Homo sapiens | study: EMG produced TPA metagenomics assembly of... | reverse complement strand
AAAAACGGTCAAAGAAGATGAACAGACCATCTTAGTCGAAGAAGATGGAAAGAAAGTCCCATACGTGATCAAAGAAGTAGAACCAGTCGTTGAAGGAGTGGTCGTTGTCGCCCCAGGGCGGCGGGAATGATATTATAAAGAATCAGATCGTTGAAGCAGTTTCTGTGTTATTTCATATTTCATCTTATAAAGTGAAAGTCTTAAAAATGGAGGATTCCTAAACATGAAAAAAGTATTTCAGAAAAATCAGATGATCATCATGACCTTAGCGGTTGTGATCGCTGTTGCAGGGTATGTAAATTATAGTCAGAAATACGATTCGGCTGGGACGAAGAATAGTAAGGCGAAGACAGTTTCAAAGAATGTGGCAAAAGAAAGTGCGGCAGCAGTAACAGATGATGTAACCGATGTTGGGGAAGCGGTACTTACAAATGCACAGGTTAGTAATTATGTGGCAAAAGCGAAATTAGAGAGGGAGCAGACACATAGCAAGGCGAAGGATACTCTTGAGGAGATTATTAAGGATCAGACGGTGAAAGATAGTGTGAAGCAGGATGCGGTGGATAAACTTGCGATGCTGTCAGAGCAGATGGAGATGGAGACTGCAGCGGAGAATCTGCTGGGGGCTAAGGGATTTTGAATAGTATTGTTACGATTACGAATGGGAAGGTGGATGTGTTGGTGAATAAGAAAGATCTGTCTAAGGTTGAGAGGAGTCAGATTGAAGATATTGTTGTTCGGAAAGTGGGGTGCCAGTTGGGGGATGTGGTAATTAGTAGTATTAAGACGGAAGAGTAGGAAGAAAGGAAAATAGAAAAGGATTTAGAATCTCTCTGGGTTGTATTCTTAGGTGGAAGGATATGATTCAGAGAGTTTTTATATTTGAAAATACATGTACGTAATATATATTTCAATATTCTTTGTTGACATAAATAAGATGTCGTGGTATATTAAAGTCATAATAAATGTACGTCATTAATATTTCAAAAAACAAAAGGAAATATCAAAAACAAGACTGGAGGTAATACAAATGAAATTAGAAGAAGTAGCTAAAATTATTGTAGGACAAATTATGACACGAGTTTCAGCCGAAAACAGAAATGAGGATGATACGATTGGAATAGTTAAGGTTCTTGCACCGAAAGCAATTTCTGATGGAATAATTGTAAAAGAAGACTTGGGAGAACTACAAATTTGCAAATGATAGATGAAAAAAAAATTTACAAAAGAGGGTGATGTAGTTGTTAAGTTATCAACACCATATAATGCAACATATGTTACAAAAGAAAATGAAGGATTAGCAGTTCCATCATTTTGTGCCATTATCAGGGTTAAAAAAGATGAAATGGACGCTAATATTTGTCTGCTTTTCTGAATACAAGATATGTAAGAGAAATTCTTAAATCAAAAGTAATGGGATCTATAAGACCAATGATCAAAGTAACTGATTTAAGAAATCTTGATATTCCACAAGTATCTAAAGAAGATATGGAAGATATTGGACAAGCATATATTCTAAGCGGGAAGAAAAAAATTATACTTTCAGATATGATAGAAACAGAAACAAAAATAATGGAAAATATAGTATTAAAAAGTATAAAGAAAGGAATGGAAAATGAAGAAGCAAGAAATCAATAGATTATGGGTGTTGGTAAATAAATTTAGGGGAGCTTTTGATGCAACTGAATTATATAAAATAATGTTGTATGCGTTGTTGTTTAAATATTTAGAATTAAAAAAGGATGAGATAGATTTTTATGATGAAAAAATTTTCCTTAGGATATCTATCACTGACATATGGAAAAATGATTTATTCTGGAAATTTGGTAGAATATTTAACAGAAGTAGAAAATTTTTATAATATAGAATATGGAGTATTATGTGAAACAATAGATCCAATTTTATATAAGACAGATGAGGATAGTGTAAGACATATTTTTGAAGCAGTGAATTTTATGGGAATAAAAGAGCAAAAAGATTTATATGAAATTGCAAAACGAATTGTAGAAAGAATGTCATTACAAACAAGAAGAATATCAAATTTTAGTTATTCATCGGAAAGTCTTGCTAAACTTGAAAAGGCAATTCTTAATGTTCAAGATGGAATGAAAGTATATGATGGATATTGTGGTTCTGGATTATCTGTTAATGAAGTGGCAGCAGGAAAAGGAACTGTTTATTTACAAGATTTATCCGTGCAAATTATTGGAATTGCAGCTATAATTACTATATTAAGCGGAAATAAAATAGGATCAATAAAATGTGGAGATTCAATATTGAATCCAATTTCTGTAAATGATAAATATGACAGAATTGTAGTTGAAACGCCATTAAAAGTAAAATATAAATCAGAATACTTAATGTATATAGAAGAAAAGAACGTTTTATATTCAAATGGTGGAGAATCAGAGACAATAGGAATTAGACATGCTATCGCAAGACTAAATGAAGATGGGATTGCTATTGCTCTTGTGCCAATGGGAATTCTTTTTAGAAGTATGAAGAGGACAATACAAATTAGAGAACTTTTAGTGGAGGATAAATATATTGATAGTATAGTAGAGTTACCAACAGGAATTATTCCTAATACAGGAGTTGCAGCAGCATTTGTAATCTTTAAGAAAAACAAAAAAAAGTGAAGAAGTGTTTATGATAAATGCTAAGGATTTTTTTGTCAAAGATAAAAAATCATGTAGTATTTCAGATAAGAAAGTTTCAGAACTTATAGAAATATTACGAAGTGAAAAAAATGTAAAAAAATATATCTGCAAAGGTAAAACAAAAAAGACCTTAAAAAAGAATGATTATGACCTATGTCCACAGAGATATATTGTAAATAATCCTATGGATGATATTGTTATTGAAGATACGGAGAAAATGGATAGACGATATAAAAGGTTAAAAGAAGAACTAAATTCTATAGAAGAATATCTTCAAGTGATAAGAAAAAGATTTATATAAATGAAAAGTTTTTATTAGATAAGGAGATAGCATGTTTAGAAAGAATGATTTTGAAAAATTATGTGATCAATTAGAAAATTGTAATAAGAAATGTGAAAGTAATCTAATTATTTGTGCAAGACATTATGTAAGTAGATATGTTGCAGGAAATAAAGATCAATTGCTAAAGCTAAAGGCAGAAGCAAGTAGTGTTGAGTATATATCATTTGTAACATTACTCTTTAGTATGACAAGCCTTTTGATTGCTGCATGTTCTATGATTTTGGATATTTCAAAAAATGTAATGATAATATCATATGTGATTTTCTCAACAATAGGATGTTCACTTTTGATGTTAAGTGGAATGAAGAAATGGAGAAGTGTTAGGAAGTATCAAAGTTATTTAGTAGTAGTTATTGATGAAGAAGTTTGATTAGAAAAGTAGGTGGGACAAATGGGAAAAATTTTTGAGTATAATAAAGATATAGATAAAATAGCTTATATGAATTGGAGCTGAATTGGAGAACAAAACATGATGAACCGATTATGATATGATAATTTTTGCTGATGGATATACAACATGTTCAAAAAATACTATTTGGTACGTTGGATCATTGATGAGAAATGATAAATTGCTTTCTTTATTTATAATTTAAGATATGATAAAAATTTGTATAAGAAAAAGTATAGATAGTAAGTTGATTAATGATGAGAAATTATCAAAACATAGAATTGAGTAGGAAGGAGGATTTAGCAATGGATTCTAATTTTAAATTTTTGGAAAAAGATTTTCCAGTGCTCGCAAACTTTGGAAATTTAGCAGAAAAATATTGTTATACAGATCCGAATTCATGTTTGATGAAATTGGGTATGATTGGGGAAACAATAGTAAATTTAATGTTTACATATGATAAAATTCCGATGCCATATGATAATACGGCAGTTAATCGTATTAACATATTGTTTAGAGAGGGATTTCTAACAAAAGATTTAACAGATATTTTGCATGCACTTCGTAAGGTAAGAAACAAGGCAGCACATGAAAATTATGGAAAATCATCAGAATGTTCTGTATTTTTGCAAATGACATATAGTATATCAGAATGGTTTATGCAGACATATGGTGATTGGAATTATCAACATAAAGATTATATTATGCCGGTGGAAGATTTAAATGAGAAACAAACTCAAAATATTGTTTCAGATAAAGAGAAAGAGAAGGAAAAAGAAGATAAACTTACAAAAGAGGCTTTAAATAATGCAGAACACGCAAAAAAAGTTGACAAGAAGATACGTTTGAAGCAGGCTAATAGAGTTGCAAACCAACGTCAAAAATCAGAAGCGGAGACACGTTATATGATTGATGAGCAGTTACGTCAGGTTGGATGGGAAGCCGATACGGAGCAACTACGTTATTCGAAAGGTATAAGACCAGTGAAAGGACGTAATATTGCTATTGCAGAATGGCCAACAAATTCCAAAGCGGGAGAAAGAGGATATGCGGATTATGCTTTATTTATTGGTACAAATCTGGTAGGTCTTATAGAAGCGAAGGCAGAGCATAAAGATATTCCATCTGTAATTGATTATCAGGGGAAAGATTATCCAAGAAACATTCGTAAAGAAGATGCTAAATATTTGATTGGTATGTGGGGGAATTTTAAAGTTCCATTTACTTTTGCAACAAATGGAAGACCATATATAGAACAGTTTAAAACAAAATCTGGAATTTGGTTTTTGGATTTGAGGAATTCATCAAATATACCGATTGCATTGCATGGTTGGATTAGTCCAGAGGGAATGATGGACTTACTTGAAAAAGACATCCAAAAGGGAAATACTGCTTTACAAATTATGCCATACGATTTGTTAAAAGATAAAGATGGATTAAATCTTAGAGAATACCAGTTAGAAGCAATCAAAGCGGCTGAAAATGCAGTGATCAATGGACAAAAAGAAATATTAATAGCGATGGCAACAGGTACAGGAAAAACGCGTACAATACTTGGAATGATTTACCGTTTTTTAAAAACAGATCGTTTTAAACGTATTTTATTTCTTGTAGATAGAACATCTTTAGGTGATCAGGCATTGGATGTATTTAAAGAAGTAAAGTTAGAAGAATTAATGACTTTAGATGAGATTTATAACATAAAAGGGTTAGATGAAAAAACGGCGGATAAAGAAACATGTATTCAGATTGCAACTGTTCAAAGTATGGTAAAGAGTATCCTTTATAGTGATGGAGAAATGAAAATGCCATCGGTAACGGATTATGATCTTGTTATTATAGATGAAGCTCATCGAGGATATACACTTGATAAAGAAATGGGAGATACAGAAGTTTTATATCGCGATCAACGAGATTATCAGAGTAAATACCGTAGTGTGATTGAATATTTTGATGCCGTTAAAATTGCTTTGACAGCTACTCCAGCATTACAGACAACAGAGATTTTTGGACAACCAGTATTCAAATATACATATAGAGAAGCGGTAATTGAAGGGTATCTTGTAGATCATGATGCACCTCATCATTTGGAAACTAAATTAAGTCGTTCGGGGATTCATTATAAATCAGGAGATACAGTAACTTTGTATGATCCAGTAACAGGAGAAATAATGAATAGTGAGCAGTTAGATGATGAACTTGACTTTGACATTGAGAAATTCAATAAGCAAGTAATAACAGAAAGTTTTAATAAAGCTGTACTAAAAGAGATTGCAAGAGATATAGATCCCGAAAATCCAGAAGAGGGTAAAACATTAATATATGCAGTTGATGATAAACATGCAGATATGATAGTGAATCTGTTAAGAGAGATTTATTCGGAAACAGATGTAGATAATGAAGCTATTATGAAAATTACTGGAAAAGCAGGCGAGGGAAATCCTAAAAAAGTGAAAGAGAAGATTAAACGTTTTAAAAATGAACGTTATCCGAGTATTGCAGTTACAGTAGATTTATTAACTACAGGTATTGATGTGCCTGAAATCACTACGTTAGTATTTATGAGGCGTGTAAAATCCCGTATTTTATTTGAACAAATGATGGGGCGAGCTACTAGATTATGCAATAAGATACATAAAACACATTTTGATATTTATGATCCAGTAGGTGTTTATGATTCTTTAGAACCTGTAAATACAATGAAGCCAGTAGTTGTTAATCCATCTACAACATTTATTCAACTTTTAGATGGATTAGAACAGCTTAATAATAAGGAAGAAGTACAGGCTCAAATAAATCAGATTATTGCAAAACTCCAAAGGAAAAAACGCAATATGAATGCAAATACAATAGAACAATTTGCTAGTATGACAGATGGTATGGAACCGTCAGAATTTATTATAGATCTGCAAAAGAGAGGAGCACAGGATGCAAAGGAACGTGTTCTTAAATATAGAAAAACTTTTGACTATATTCAACAGGTAAAATCAGGAAGAAATAGAAAAATAGTTATTTCTGATAAAGAGGACGAATTAAAAGAACATACAAGAGGATATGGAAATTCTAAAAAACCGGAAGATTATCTGGATGCATTTTCTGAATATGTTCAATCTCATATGAATGAGATAGCAGCATTAAATATTGTTTGTACAAAACCGAAAGAGCTGACAAGAGAGTCTTTGAAAGCTTTACGATTAGCACTTGATAGAGAGGGCTTTACAGAGCAACAGTTAAATACGGCAGTTTCAGAACTTAAAAATGAAGAAATTGCAGCAGATATTATTAGTTTAATTCGAAGATATGCGATAGGATCAGCATTGATCAGTCATGAGGCTAGGATTCGCAAAGCAGTGGAGAAATTGAAAAAGGCTCATAGATTTTCAAAACAGGAGCTTCCTGTATAATTCAAATATAGGGAATTCTAAGAAAGAAGGTTGAGAAAAAAATACCTCAGTGTAAAATAAGATTACTGACTTTGCGGGTTAGTAAAAAATCTTATTAAACAGAGAGGTATCTGAAATGAAGTATAACACACAGAACGCAAAAATTGAATCTATTACGGAAAAAACATTGATAGTTGGAATTGATGTAGGAAGTGAAACACACTATGCAAGAGCCTTCGATTGGCGTAATTATGAGTATTCAAAAAAGCCATTGGAATTCAGTAATAATGAAGCAGGATTTGTGACATTTAAAGTATGGATGGAGGAACTGGCAGAGAAATATGGAAAAGATGTTGTGATTCCTGGGATGGAGCCAACAGGACATTATTGGTTCAATCTAGGAGCATACCTGCAGGACAACGGAATGAAACCAGTTCATGTGAATCCACATCATGTAAAAAAATCAAAAGAGCTGGATGATAATAATCCAAACAAAAATGACCGTAAGGATCCCAAAACGATTGCGGCACTGGTAAATGAAGGAAGGTTTTCGTATCCATATATACCAACAGGTGTTTATGCAGAGATCCGAAGCTTATCAAATCTGAGGCTTCAAGCCCAGGAAGAAATCACAAGGATCAAGAATCGTATTGCAAGATGGTTTAGTATCTATTTCCCGGAAATAAAAGACGTTTATAAAAATCCGGGAGCTGTGAGTGGTCTTATGATCTTGAAGGTAGCACCGTTACCGAAAGATATCGTAAAATTGGGAGTTGATGGAGTTAACCAGATCTGGCGGGATGCTAAGTTAAGAGCAGCTGGTCTAAAGAGGGCAAAGACCCTGGTAACGGCTGCGGAGCACAGTATAGGAAGTCAGGAAGCTTGTGATAGCGCAAGGATTGAATTGAAGATACTGCTGAATGATTATGAAATATATCATCAGCGGGAAGAAGAATTAATGGAGCTGATAGAAGAAAAACTGTCAGAAGTTCCATATATCGATAAGCTGTTGGAGATCAAAGGGATTGGAATGAAGACAGTAAGTGGATTTGTAGCAGAAGTAGGAGATATCAAACGATTTGATAATCCGAAACAGCTTCAGAAACTGGCAGGATATGCCATAGTAGAGTGTAGTTCAGGAAAACACAAAGGTGAAAGTCATATCAGTTATAGAGGAAGAAAACGCCTTAGATATGTACTGTATGAAGCAGCCATATCATTGATTGCGAGGAATACAGAATTTAAGGAAATACACAGGTATTATCAAACCAGGGGAAAGAATTCATTAAAGAAAATGCAGTCAGTTATAGCGGTTGCATGTAAAGCATTAAGGATCTTTTATGCGATATTGACAAAGGGAGTAACTTATGATGGAGCAAAGATGCTGCAAGATATCAAGAGACCACAATTGAAAGTAGCATAAGAAAAGAAGATCATCGTAAAAGGATGAAGAAAGCAGACTGTAATGGGAAACGTCCATCTAAAAGATGCTGTTACAGAAAGCAAGTCAGTAATAAAAACAAAGAATGAGCGAGTAGTCGGCAGGAATAAATTCCAGAGGGCAAGACCCTGACGAGGAGCTAAGCTGACACCCGGATTATGGATAGCAGAACGAAGGAAGTTAGGACATATAAAGAGTAGATCCTGGTAGATACGGGAGGTGCGTTGCCATAGATGGAAGGGAATATACAAGGCCATTAAAAACAGAACAAAGAAGACGTTTTGTTTTGTATACCCTAAAACAGCTATTTTCGTACTGGATACAGAGAAATATCCATAAAACATGCTCATTCATCTGAGATAAATAACTAAAAAATCCTTTATTTTAAAGGAAAAACAACTTGACTAATTAGGGAGATGAATTGGATTAAACGTATAGAGAAATATTTAATGGAAGAATCTGTATTGAATGTACAAGTATTTGATGAAGATAGTCGATTTAAGAACCATGGTGGTTTTACAAAAATCAATAAGATTTTTCAAAATGAATTAGAAAATATTGTGCTGGAATTAAATGAATATCTTTATGATGATGGAGGACGAGCGGCATAATATAATTGAAATTATACTAGATGGAGGAACTTTTTAATGACAACACAAGAAATCGTATCAAAACTTTGGAATCTTTGTAATGTACTTAGAGATGATGGCATTACTTATCATCAATATGTGACTGAATTAACCTATATTTTATTTTTAAAGATGGCAAAAGAAACAGGGCAGAATCTCAGATTCCAGAAAAATAACCGATGGAATAAATTATCGGTTAAGAGAGGAATTGAATTAAAGAAATTTTATAAAGAATTATTAACAGAATTGGGAGAAAACTGTAAGGGGCGTGTACGTGAAATATATCAAGGAGCAGCTACCAATATTGATGAACCTAAGAATCTGGAAAAAATTATTACAACAATTGATGGACTGGATTGGTATTCAGCAAGAGAGGAAGGATTAGGAAACCTTTATGAAGGCCTTTTAGAGAAGAATGCAAGCGAAAAGAAATCCGGAGCTGGTCAATATTTTACACCACGAGTTTTAATTGATGTAATGACAAAATTGATGAAACCTCAGCCTGGAGAACGATGTAATGATCCGGCATGTGGAACATTTGGTTTTATGATTGCTGCACATCAATATGTTTCAGAGCATACAGATGAATTTTTTTGATTTAGATGCAGATACAGCAAAATTTGAAAGAGAAGAAGCATTTACGGGTTGTGAATTAGTTCACGATACACATAGATTGGCATTAATGAATGCAATGTTACATGACATTGATGGACAGATTACGTTAGGTGATACCTTATCAAATATCGGAAAAACTATGAATGGATATGATTTAGTATTAACGAATCCACCGTTTGGAACCAAAAAAGGTGGAGAGCGTGCAACACGAGATGATTTTACATATCCAACAAGTAATAAACAGTTGAATTTCTTACAGCACATTTATCGTAGTCTAAAAACAGATGGGAAAGCTCGTGCAGCTGTTGTCTTACCTGATAATGTACTTTTTGTAGATGGTGATGGAGAAAAGATACGTGTAGATTTAATGGATAAATGTAATTTACATACAATTCTTCGATTGCCAACAGGTATTTTCTATGCTCAGGGAGTAAAGACTAATGTACTGTTTTTCACTCGTGAAAAAACAGATAAAGGTAATACAAAAGAAGTGTGGTTCTATGATCTGCGTACCAATATGCCTTCTTTTGGAAAGACAAATCCTTTAAAGACTGAACATTTTGAAGGATTTGAGGCTGCGTATGAGGCAAATGATCGTCATGCAATAGAAGATGAAAGGTGGAACGTATTCACACGAAAGCAGATTTCTGAAAAAGGAAACAGTCTTGATCTCGGTCTAATTCATGATGATTCTATCGTGGATTATGAAGATTTGCCTGATCCGATTGAAAGTGGAGAAGAAGCCATTGCACAGTTGGAAGAAGCGGTTGATCTTTTGATGAGTGTTGTGAATGAACTGAAGGATTTTAGTAACTTGGAGGTGTAGCATGGCGAGAGGGAAAAAAGTAGCAAAAGAGTTGACATTAGAAGAAAAGCTACAGCAGGCTCTTTTGCCAGTTGAAGAGCAACCATATGAGATACCTGAAAATTGGTGTTGGACAAATGTTGAATCAATTAATTCTTATTCTGGAACATCAATTGATCCGTTGGAGGATCCAGATACACTATTTGAACTGTATAGTGTTCCAAGTAGTGCAAATGATTATCCTGAGATAATTTATGGTACAGATATTAAATCAGCAAAAAAAGCAGTTAAAAAAAATGATGTTTTATTATGTAAAATTAATCCACGGATAAATCGAGTTTGGAAAGTATCACAACATACGGATAATAAACTTCTAGCATCATCGGAATGGATTGTTATTCGGAATATAATAATAAATCCTGACTATCTTATGTATTGTTTTAGAACACAATATTTTCGAAAATAATATGCTTTCAAATGTGTCAGGTGTTGGTGGTTCTCTCATGAGAGCAAAGCCTAAATATATAAAAAAATATCCCGTTCCGATTCCACCACTTACAGAACAGCAACGTATTGTTAATTGTATCGAAAGCATTTTTGTAAAATTAGATGAAGCCAAAGAAAAGGCATATGCGGTTGTTGATGGATATGAATTGCGTAAGGCGGCTATTTTGCACAAGGCATTTACTGGTAAACTAACTGCAAAGTGGAGAGAAGATCATCCTTCATTAAAAAATACTATTTTGAAGGATGTTGAAACATATTCATCGGTTTGGAAAACAAAAGATAAACGTTTCTTGGCTGAAGAACAATCAAAAGCAGAAATTGTACGTTTAGAAAATGGTCATGAATGGATAAAATGCACGATTGGAGCAATCAGTCGTGTAACTAATGGAAGTACACCTTCTCGAAAAGAACCTGACTATTGGAATGGAAATATTCCGTGGATCAGTTCTGGTGAGGTTAGAAATAATATAATCGAAATTAGTAATGAATGTATTACTGAGGAAGGCTTTAATAATTCCTCTGTTAAGTTATTGCCTGCAGGAACTGTTTTGATTGCAATGATTGGTGAAGGTAAAACAAGAGGACAAAGTGCTATTCTTAACATAGAAGCAACAATAAATCAGAATATTGCTGCCATTGTGGTTGATCATGGGTGTGTTTTACCGCATTATATCTGGTATTGGTTTCAAATGAATTATGCAAAAAATCGAGAAAAAGGAGCTGGCTCTGGTCCTCAAGCACTTAATTGCCAACGTGTGCGAGAATTAGACTTTTTTGTGCCAAATCTGGATGAACAAACAGAAATTATAACTCTTTTGCAAAAAATATTAGATAGGGAGCAGAAAGTAAGAGAAATTGCTGAATCAGTAATTGAAAAGATTGATAGTATGAAAAAAGTTGTTCTAGCGCGTGCTTTTCGTGGTGAACTAGGAACAAATAATCCAGATGAAGAAAATGCTTTGGAATTACTTAAAGAAATGTTATAGAAAAGGGATTAATTGAATGAATAAAACAAGCTTTTTAATGGTGTTACTTAAACATTCCTGTGACATTAAGAACAAATATGTTAAAAGCGATATTTATTCATTTGGTGCAATATGGTATTTCCATTTAACGGGAACAAGTGCCAACCGTTTCTAGTATGAAACCATAATCTTATGAACATTGCACAAATTAATAAAGAGAAGGCAGCCATTGTTCTTAAGTGTTTAGAATATGATTTAGATGATAGATATGAGAATTGTGGGGAGCTTAAAAATATTTTACTTAATTTGAGAACAGAGGAGTGATAGAGTATGAATTATATTAGAGAAATTGCAGAAGCATTATCTGAAAATCATGCAGCGTTGATGGTAGGAGCAGGTTTTTCAAAAAATGCAGAGAAGATAGCTGCTACAGAAAAAACATTTTTAAATTGGAATGAACTTTCTGATAAATTTTATGAAACAGTTTATGAAAATAATAATTACCCAGGAAAAGAATATAACAGTCCTTTAAGATTGGCTCAGGAGGTTGAGATAACGGTAGGTCGTCCTAAATTAGAAAAAATAATTAAAGATGCTGTACCAGATTTGGAATATGCTCCTTCAGATGTATATGTAAATCTATTAAAAATGCCATGGAAAGATGTATTTACTACAAATTATGATACTTTATTAGAACGTACAGCGGATAAGGTAACGGACCGTAGATATAATGTTGTTACTAGTCAAGAGGATTTGGTAAATAGCAATGATGCTCCTAGAATTTTAAAATTGCATGGATCGTTTCCTTCACAACGTCCATTTATAATTACTGAGGAAGATTACAGAACATATCCTATTAAATTTGCAGCGATGGTTAATACAGTTCAACAAGCATTACTGGAAAATGTATTTTGTATGTTGGGATTTTCATGTGAAGATCCTAATTTTACAAATTGGATTGGATGGATACATGATAATCTTGGGAAAAGTAGTTCACAGAAAATGTATATGGTATCTGTTTCGCATGTTGCAGAAGCAAAAAGGAAATTATTATTTGAACGTAATATAATAGTTGTAGATTTAGAAGAATTTTGGCCAGATGAGAGTATTGAAGAACGCTTAAAAATTTTTTAGAACAATTAAATTCAATAATTGAAGAAAAACAAAATAATAATAATTGGTTTGACGATGGAAAGGTTAATTTGCAATTTGACACAGATTTTGAAAAGAAAATAGAGATAATGAAACAACTGAACGATTCATATCCTGGATGGATTTTTTACCATGGGAAATGAAAAGCAAGGTAAATCCGCTATTAAATAAAATTGACGTTATGTATAAATTTGACAAAAACGCTATTGAAAAACAATTAGATTTTATGTATGAGTATGTAAAGCTTATGGACATTTCAGGAAGACCAATCCTTCTACAAGTGGTGGAACAGTTTTGGAATGTTTTAGAAAAAAAAGAGTGTATTGAATTAGAAAAAAGAATGAAGGAAGTAAAATATAAAAATCAAGTGATATATTTACATTTGTTACGTTCATATAGGGAATTAGGAGAGTGGGAAAATTATGATAAATGTCATAAAAAAATAGAAGAGGCATATTTAGATTATGATAATAAGCAGTTTTTTAAATCCTGTGATTGTTGGAAAGAATTATTTAGATTTGAAACAGAGAAATTAAGAGAAACTTTGGATTTATGGAACTTAGCAAAAGGTGATGTATATTGGCCAATGGTTAAGGCAAGTATGTATGCACTTATTGGTGAAATATCTAAAGCGGATGAAATGCTGATGGAAACTCTTAAATTAGTGAGAAGACAATTAGTTAAAAAGAGTAGAAATGAATATTTATATTCCATAGAAGAAAGTATTGTTTCATTAATTAACTTCATTAGACGAGGGAATATGTTGTCAACAGAATCAGAAAAAAGCATACATAATGGAGATGTGTCATGGTGGGGAGAGAATGATAAATATTATTTATATTTAGGTATGGAGACAAAAAGTAATGAAAGTTTTCAAAGTATCAATAATTATGATTTGTCATCTAGTTATACCATACATATCGGAACAGATAATACGCAGGTGTTTTATGCATTAGAGTATTTTAGATTTTTAGAGCAAACAGGTCATCCGTTCCGAATACAGAATGTCACCAATACAAGAGGATTGTATAGTGCAGTAAAACAACTAGCGCAATATTATCCACATTGGTGTTTTATGCAAATTTTAATAGCACGAGATAATAAACATTTGGATTTAATGTTTGGTAGAACAAAATTATCTGAGTTATCACAAAAAGAGGTAGATGATATAACAGAAGAATATTTGAGAATATTAAAGGTTTGATAAAAAATGTTAAACCTGAAAACTATTTTTTCGCCAATTCTATATATGATCAAGCAGCAGCTGTTCTTCCGGAATTATAGCAAGATTTTGTTATAAATGCTCAACTAATATATTAGACGAAATTTTCGATTTAATGTTTGAGTTATGCTTAAGTGATGTACGAGACAATTTTAAAGGTATTGAACAAATTTTTGGGGTATTATTTAATGCTTTTTCAACAGAAGAACAGATTCAACGGATAGAGAAAATATTGCAGTTTCCAATGGAAACAGATCGAATAAGTAACTACCGTGATCCTATGGTATTTGTTTCAATACCAAAAGAAAAAATCAAACTTGATTCAGAGATATACAATATAGCAATGTATCAAATTAAACAAACAATACGAAATGAAAAAGATGAAAAACGAGAATGTGCAATAAATCGATTGTGTATGCTAGCACGAATTATAATATTGAATGATAAAGATAAAGAATATTTATATGATGTATTAGAGAAAAAAGATACAGTAAAAAATAAATTAAGATTATATATATTGGATAGCAAAAAATATAAGGAGAAGACAAAAGAAATATTTGAAGACACATTAACCCAAATGATAAAGGATTCAGATGCAAATAAATTCCCATTAATGGGAAATGATTATAGCAGTTTAATAACTATTCTTAAAGATATTGATATTCAAAAAATTGATTTTGAAAAGACGTTTAACATAATGAAAGATTTAGTATTATCTAATCAAGAAATGGTTAAAAATAGACAAGCAGGTCAAGGGGCAAAAGAAACAATTCGTCAAACTTTTTTAATTTCTATAGGCTTATTGATTTTGAAGAAAAAAGAATGTGATCTATCTGAGAAAGAAGCTGAAAATGTACAAGATTATTTCAAAATATTAAAAATATATATCAAAATTCTATAGTGATCGAGATGGTAGAAGCTAGTTTGATATATAATGCTAATAGTACATTTAAGTTTGAAGATTTTGAAAGTAGAATTTGGTTAAGCAGTGAACAAGAGTTTGATTTATTTAAAGATTTTTTTGATATGATTTATGTAAATCATTTTAAACTAGAAGATAATGATGTAATGGTAAAGTGTGCTGATATAATTTTTAAGAATTTGATATATAAAGTTATGAGTAGCGAAAGATGTGTTAATATAGCCGCATTAAACGTATGTGCTTCATTGATAAATGCTGGAATAGATATAAAAAATGAAATACAGATATTACTTACATGCTTATTTAAACTTTATAAAGAAACTGCTATAGAACAGACAGATTCTGAACAAGAAACTTTACATAACTAATGTGTCGAATTTTATCTTGTAAAATTGCAAAAGCGTTATATAGAAGAGGTATACAAGCAGAGATTTTAGAAGATTGGAAAAAAATCAGTGAAGACGAAAATGAATTTGTTGAATTAAGAAATATTAATTTCGGTAGAGAGTAGAGGCAGATTTATGGGATTTGATAAAGCCTCATAGGAATGTTTAAGTTTCCTGAGACTTTACGAAATCATGAAGTAAGATTACAAAAGAACGTAGGGGAGTAAAAAGTGCAATACGATGAGATTGCGTGAATAATAATCTATGTATCCCGAGGATTTCACGAATATGGAATGCCAATTGAGATGTTTCATATGGATATGGAGCGGTTGGGCATCAAAAAGGCAAATAGATTTCATAATGTAATAAGTTTTGAAAATAGAAAACGTACTGATCAGGAAAATAAAGAAGAGAACGTGGAAATAAAATCACTAAAAGAATCTAAAAAAGTATTAATCCTATCAGCAAGTCCAAGAAGAAAAGGTAACTCTCAGATTCTATGTGATAAATTTGCAGAAGGAGCCAAAAGTGCAGGTCATCAAGTCAAGATAATTCGCCTGTCAGATAAAAAAATTAATTTCTGCAAAGCTTGTGACGCATGTATGAAAAATGAAGGTTTATGTATTCAACGAGATGATATGGGAGATATTTTAAAAGCATATCAACAGGCAGATATATTAGTTTTGGCAACCCCTGTTTATTTTTATGGAATCTCAGCTCAGATGAAAACATTCATTGATCGCACATATCCAATCTGGCAGAACTTAGGACATAAAAATGTGTATTATATTATTTCAACAGGATTGGGAGAAGACATTATAAATAGATCTTTAGGTGATCTTGATGGATTTGTAGAGCATTTGGATGATTCAAAAGTAAAAGGAAGAATATATGCGACAAATCTTATGGATGCAGGGCTTGTGAAAGAACAAGAAGATTTATTAGAACGTGCTTATGAAATGGGTAAATCAGTATTTAATGTATCAGCTAATTTATGAAAAATCCGAGATTTATAAGAAATTTAGGGTGTTATATTGTGCAAGAAAATATTAAATGATAATAAGCTGATTCAGAGAGTTTTGAGCTTTGAGAAAGAAGGAATTTTTCGAAATGGATGATGAGAATACATATATTGATTTCATGGATTATTTGGACGATGAGTCTGTAGCTTGGATGGATGAAAATTATGATGCTACACCACAAACAATTATGTTAGAATCAATAAGAGATGATATTTTTTGTCAGACTAATTAGAAGAGAAAGTGGACATTGAAACAAGACCTTATAGTCATAACAGGCCATAAGATCTTGTTACAGGAGAAAATGGATGACGACTTAATCATCATCACGAGGTAAAAACGGTGGTCGGAAGTGGTACAATTCTTCATAAGATTCAAGCTCGGCTTCTGTTCTTGGAACAACCTGGATCAATCCAGTACAATCCGTAGTAGAACAAATATTGCACATTTCGAAGATATTTTCATCAATTTCTTCGTTTGTAAGTTCTCGTTTCTTCTTATTATTCATGCATTGAAACCTCCTCGTTTCTTAGTATGTGATAATTTAAGAAAAATATTTTGTAAAATAAATCCAATAAAAGATATTATACGAGGAGATAGGAACAATGTATTATGTACCAGAAGAAAGCAGAGAAAAGGCTGTCCATCCTAGACAGAATGGAAGCCTTTTCCGATAATCTCACTTGTATTAGAAACTAAAAGAAAAGCTTTTGGATCATGTTCTTTGATAAAGTTTCGAAGTTTCACTGCCTGTGAAGGACTAAGAACCGTCAGGATAATATATTTGTCATCCCCTGTAAAGGCTCCGGTCGCATTCACAATGGTTGCTCCGCGCTGTAGATCATTTTGGATAAAATCACAAATACATGTTGCATTGGAAGTTACAACATGAAAGTATTTAGAACGGTTAAAACTTTCAATAAAGTTGTCGATCAACGCAGAACGCATGATCAGACCAAACAAAGAATAAAGTCCTGTTTTAACGTTAAACACTAGAAATCCTGCGAGAGTAAGATAAGATCAGAGATCATTAAGCCCTTTCCGATATCTACACTAGTATATTTTTTAAGAATCATAGCGATAACATCTGTACCACCACTAGAAGCTCCAATATTAAATAAGATTGCTGAACCAAGCGCTGGCAATAAGATTGCAAAGATCAACTCTAATAATGGCTCATTGGTAAGTGGATGACTCATAGGATAAATTCGCTCTAAAAGAGATAAACTTACAGATAAAAGAATCGTGCTGTAAGCTGTTTTTTCAGCAAAGCTTTTACCTAAGACGATCCATCCAATGATCAGCAATAAAATATTCACAACAAAAGAAAAATCACTGGCAGAAATAGGAAGGAATTTTGCAACTAAAACGGCAATACCTGTGATACCACCAAATGTGAAATTGTTTGCAAATTTAAAGAAGTAAATTCCGACAGCATAATGAGTGTGCTGATTGTAAGTAAGGAAAAATTTTTAAGTTTTGATTTCATAATACTACCTTCTTTGACGATTGTTTCATTTATAATGATTTCATAATTCAATCATTTATTTTAGCATGAATATTCTATTTTTCAAGAAATTCGGTGGAAATAGTGAGAAAGAACGTATTATAATTTTTGTTATGGAATCTTGCGACAAAATGGATTGGTGCAATCAAGACAAGTATCTATATTTACGTATCCCCTGTTATAACTGTAATACTTTCCGTGTTGATCTTACATGAAAAAATAACAGTGATTTCTATCATTGGAACTGTATTAATCCTTATTGGGCTTGTGATCTCACAAAAAAACTAAGACAACAGACCAGATTAGATGTATAATATGTGATAATAAAGCAAAAAAGGAGATAGGAACAATGTATTATGTACCAGATGGAACAAAAAAATGCGGATATTATGAATGCAAAAAATGTGGGAATAGATTCCTCTCATTACAGACGATGGAGAAGATTCCATGTCCAGACTGTGAGGCAGAGATTGACTATGAGATTGGACCAGATGAAAGTATGGAAGATATTTTAGATACTGCGCAGTTACTTCAGAAAATCGAGGGTGAAGAAGAAGTTGAAAAAATGGATGCTTTACTAAGCCTTGCCATCACGGGTGGAGACTGCAATTGGATTTAAAAATGTATTTTCTAAAAGACTCAGGGACCATGGACTTCTGAGTCTTTTAGATTGTTGCAATAATTGAAACAGGAAGGCAGGAATATCAATTTATGAACGATACACAAGACAACAAATGGGACAAACTATTGCACATCAAAACCATGGGCAGAGACGACTCTCAATCCGATCAATACCGCTATCCATACGAACCAACTCCATATTCTGTACTGCAACGATTAGCAAATACAGGACTTATAAGGAAGAACAATATGCTCTTAGATTATGGCTGTGGTAAAGGAAGGGTAGACTTTTTCTTATCCTACCAGACAAAATGCCGTTGTCTCGGAGTTGAATATGACGAACGCATTTATAAGAAAGTAATGGAAAATAAGAAAGAAGCCGTATCGAAAGAGAGGGTATCATTTTCATTAGCGAATGCAGAAGAATTTCAACTCCCAGAACAGATAGACCGCATCTATTTTTTTAATCCATTTTCCGTAGAGATCTTAAGAAAAGTGATGGCAAGGATCATGGAATCATACTATGAACATCCAAGACAGATTTTATGTTTCTTCTATTATCCATCCGACGAATATCTCACATATCTGATGACGGTGGATGAGATGATGTTTACCGATGAAATTGATTGTTCCGATTTGTTTGGTGGAAATAGTGAGAGAGAACGCATTATGATTTTTGAGATTGGGCAGTAGACAGACTTAGGCCATCTAAATATTTGATCAATATTGCTCAATGAAGATGAATATAAATAGACGAAAAATAATAAATCATGTATAATCATAAATATGCATCTATAGTTACAAAATATGAAATAAAATATAAGAAAAACGGATATAATACAACAAATTATGTAACTTTAGATACACTTTTTAACACAAAAATCTAGAGCAAAATAATAAATGAGGTGATGAAAATGCCATTAACAAATATAGAGGCGGATAATTTTACGGTATTTGATGATATAAAAATTCCATTTAATAAAGGATTAAATATACTAGTAGGCGAGAATGGTATGGGAAAGACTCATGTTATGAAATTAGCTTATGCAGCATGTCAGGCTTCTAAACACGATGTATCATTTTCACAGAAAACAACTATGCTTTTTCGACCAGATCAGTCAAGTATTGGACGATTAGTAAATAGAAAGAAAAATGGGAAAAATACAGCAAAAGTATCCGTAGGATCAGACACAGCAAAGATTGGAATGACATTTCAACGAAATCCAAAAAATGGGATGCGGAGATTACAACAGAGGAAAAATGGGAAAAGCAAATGTCTGATCTCACAAGTGTGTTTATTCCAGCAAAAGAAATTTTATCCAATGCATGGAATTTAGATGCAGCAGTGAAGATGGGAAATGTAGAATTTGATGACACCTATTTAGATATTATTGCAGCTGCTAAAATTGATATTTCCAGAGGTGTAGATTCCGCTGCAAGGAAGAAATATTTAAAGATTTTACAACAGATTAGCAGTGGAAAAGTTACTTTACATGAAGATCGTTTTTATTTAAAACCAGGTACACAAGCAAAATTAGAATTTAATTTAGTTGCAGAAGGTTTACGTAAGATAGCTCTATTATGGCAGCTTATTAAGAACGGAACATTAGAGAAAGGATCTGTATTATTTTGGGATGAACCAGAGGCTAATATTAATCCGAAATATATTCCTGTGTTGGCAGAATTATTAATTATGCTGGAAAAAGAGGGTGTACAGATTTTTGTTTCAACACATGATTATTTTTTATCTAAGTATATTGAAATAAAACGGAAATCTGACAGTAATGTTCAGTATATTTCGCTGTATAAAGATGAAATGAGTAAAGTGCAATGTGAGATTGCAAAAGAATTTGAATTACTGGAACATAATACGATTATGGATACTTTTCGTCAACTTTATAGAGAAGAAATTGGGGTGGTATTATAGTGAAAGTAATAACAGAATCGGAAATGAATTTTGGAGAATTTGATGAATCTAACTTGTTTCATATTGAAAATTCTAAAATTTATAGGGATCTTGGTGATGGAATTAAGACAGTAGAATTTATTTTAAAATATAAAGAGGACAGTATTATATTTTTAGAAGCAAAGAAAAGTTGTCCTAATGCGGAGAAACGGCATGAAACAGAGGAGAAAGAACATAAATTTGAAGTTTATTTTTCTTCACTAGTAGAAAAATTTATTGCATCTTTACATATTTATTTAGCTTCTATTTTAGGTAGATATCCGGATATTTCAGAGGTTGGAGATAGCTTACAATTTGTAGATGAAATGAAAAATATGAAATTAAAGTTTGTATTGGTAATTAAGAATGCTGAAGATGTTGCTTGGTTAGTAGGACCATCTGCAGAATTAAAAGCCAGGTTATTACAGATTAGAAAAATTTGGAATATTGAAATAATGGTATTGAATGAAGAGTTAGCAGAAAAGCTTAGTTTAACAGCAAACAATCAAGATTATGCATTATAACCATTAGGTTGTTACCCATACCAATTAGGACCATTATAATGTATTTTCTAAAAGACTCAGGGACCATGGACTTCTGGGTCTTTTAGATTGCTGCAATAATTGAAACAGGAAGGCAGGAATATCAATTTATGAACGATACACAAGACAACAAATGGGACAAACTATTGCACATCAAAACCATGGGCAGTAGACAGACTCAGACCATCTAAATATTTGATACCAATATTAGAAAATTTATATATTTCTACAGAAGAATTTTTAAAGGAAATAAAGGAGGTAAAAATAAAATGATAAAAGACATAATGAAAGATCCACTGTTTCTAGCACAGAAATCAACAGATGCAACAAAAGCAGATCAGCAGGTAGTAGTTGATCTGTTAGATACACTAAGAGCTAATTTGGATCATTGTGTTGGAATGGCAGCAAATATGATCGGCGTTAAAAAGAACATTATCGTAGTAGCAGTTGGACCATTTCAGTTTGCAATGATCAATCCGAAGATCACAAAGAGATCAGGCGTATTTGAGACAGAAGAAGGATGTTTATCTTTGGATGGAGTGAGACCTTGTAAGAGATATAAGGAGATAGAAGTAGATTATCTGGACCAGGATTTTAAAAAACAGCATGGAAAATATTCTGGATGGACAGCACAGATCATACAGCATGAAATTGATCATTGCAAGGGGATTGTGATATGATTGAATTACAAACAATGAATGAAATACCAATTTATACGATCATAAAAATAGAAGCAGAAGAAGCAGAAATTCCAATGTTAACTTTTTATGTAAAAGAAGATTCTATGGATGAACCAGAAGAGATTTCGATGGAAGAATTAACAGCTTATGACAGGAATCTAGGGATTGGAGATCAGGTAATAATCGGTCCAGATGAAACTTTGTTTCCGCTAGATATGGCAGAGAATCTTGGAATGTTTGACGAAATCGATCCGTTAAGCCAGATATCAGAAACAGACCCCAGACAATGGCAGATGGAATGGATGGATAATTATATGGACGCGTTAGAAGAACTGGAGGATTCTACAACTAGGGAATAAGCCCAAATTCATGAAAATAAATCCATTAAAAGCAGAAAAATTTATGGAGATGAGTGTATTTATGCAGAAATTACAGATAAGACAGAAAACATGTTATATAGAGCAAAATGGTTCCGGCGGTCCGATCATTTTATGGGGAATGTATCCTCATCGTGGAAATGAAATAGCACATATGTGGGATTGTCTGATGGAGACAGTCAATAATCAGGATTTTCTTTTCTGTGCATTTCAGGTAAAAGATTGGAATGGTGATTTTTCTCCATGGAAGTCACCTGCTGCCTTTGGGGATGAAGAGTTTAAAGGAAATGGTCCAAAGACTTTACAATGGTTAATGAATGATTTGATTCCAGAATTAAAAGCAGATTACGGAGTAGACAGAGAAATTTATCTGATCGGATATTCCCTTGCAGGATTGTTTGCTCTATGGACAGCATATGAAACGGATATCTTCTCAGCAATTGCAAGCTGCTCCGGTTCTTTATGGTTCGAACAATGGGATGAATATGTGTTGCATCATCAAATAAAGCATGAAAGCAATATCTACTTAAGCCTTGGAGGAAAAGAAGAAAAAACAAAGAATCCAGTCATGGCAAGAGTTGGAGATCGAACTAGAACACAGGAACGAATTTTGCGCAATGATCTTAAGGTAAGCATACAACATTAGAATTTAACAGCGGCGGACATTTTGCTGATGCCCAAAAGAGATTATCGAAAGCTGTCAAATGGTTATTAGAATGTACTTAAGCGAGGATTCCAATGAACAACAAAACCATAAATTATTATAACAAATACACTAAATCATTCATACAAACAACAAGATCCGTAGACTTTACAAACATACAAAATAAATTTTTATCTTATCTTCCATCGGGTGCATCAATTTTGGATTTTGGTTGCGGTTCTGGTCGTGATACAAAATATTTCCTAAAGCGAAACTATAACGTAACGGCGATTGACGGATCCGAAGAGATTTGTAAGGAAGCTTCAAAATATACAGGAATCAAAGTAAAACAAATGTTGTTTGAAGAATTAAATGCCCAGAATATTTATGATGGAATCTGGGCATGTGCATCAATCCTTCATTTATCAACAAATGATCTTTTGCGTGTATTTCATAAGATGAACAAAGCATTAAAAGAAAATGGAATCATTTATACATCATTTAAGTATGGTGAATTCGAAGGGGAGAGAAATGGGCGTTATTTTACGGATTTTACAGAAGATTCATTGAAAGAATTTATCTTGCAAATCCCTCAATTACAGATCAAAGAAATATGGACAACAGGAGATGTCAGAGAAGGACGAGGTGATGAACGATGGTTGAATATCCTGATTTGCAAGGGAAAAACATCCTAGAAATTGAGCCAAAATATTATAACAATCTAAATATCGATGGATTTTCTAAAATGATGAAAAGTCCATCCTATTGCTATAAATTTTATTGGCTGGAAGCGATCATACAGTTAATCTCTGAGGGAAAAACAGAATCGACATTTGATGAAATCATAGATGAAATGATCACAAATGCATGGTATTCTGTAAGAGAGTTCCATATTCACTTAAGTGGAATGCCACTGGACGGGCAGATCAAGGATGGATTGGAGAGAGCAGTTCTTTTGCTAACAGAGCTTAGTGAATTATCAGCGAATGCTTCGAAAGTAGAGATTAAAAATGCGATCAAGCAGTATAACAAGGAATTAAAAACGACGAAAGAACAGCTGACTCATATGGTTCCATACCGAGCATTAGCAGGCTTTTTTACGAGGAGTAATGAAAAAGTAAATTGGAATAGTGCAAATCGCATGACAGTGTATATTCAGAAATTTAATAAAGAAGTCTTAACTCTTCCATACATATTAGGAACAAGCAGCAAGTTAAAAAAAAGAAGTATATTTCCAACAAGACTGGATCAAGATGATCCAAGATCATACAGTCAATATTCTAGGCTGGATTCAATACGAGAAGGTAAAATGGTTGCAGAACAATAATCCAGAAGTTCCCGGTCTGGTATATAAATTAACCCCAACAGAAGAAAAGGTACGAAAGCTCAAAAAAGTAAGAGATCTCTGGCAAGATATCATGGAAGTTCAAGAAATCAGAGACGTCTTTACTGGACAACCTGTGAAGAAGAAAAAATACGATATTGATCATTTTATTCCATGGTCATTTGTTATGAATGATGAACTTTGGAATCTGATGCCGATGGATGCATCACTAAATTCATCAAAGAGTAATCGATTACCAAAATGGAATCCGTTTTTTCAGAATTTTGCACAAAATCAATATCTGATGTATCAAATGATTTATGATGATATGGGAATCTATAAAAGATTTAAAGGCTGTTATAAGGATAATCTTCATTCTATCTGGGCAGGACAGGAATTATATCGAAAAGGAAATTCAAAAGAAATGTTTTATAATATACTTGAAAAGAATATGATACCTGTATATGATTCCGCACGTCGACAAGGATATGAAATATGGGATTATTCATAAGGATTTTAAAAGGGCAGAAGAATATGTGGTCAGAAAAGCAAAGAAAATATCAGAAGAATATATGTAGTAAATTAATGCTAGCTATTTTGTTACTCGCAAGTATCACAACACTTACAGCATGTAGATCATCAAATATAAAAGAAACAACAAAAACAAACAGATCATAAGACAAAGAAGTGGAAACCATTGGTGATAACAAAGCGAGAAAAAGCTCAGGCACAAAAAGAAGTTAAGCAAATTTCAGACATTTGTCAAAACATAAAAATCAATGAGAATAAAGTTACAAAAAAGACTTACAAACGTTATATGATACATTAACATCCAAAGGTTATCCTGTTGCCCAGATTGGGGAAGAAAAACATAGTACAAAAAATGCACCAGTAAAATTCAAACCATCCAAGACAAGTCATGGTGAGAAATTGAAAACATTTTATGAAAAAACAAAAGCTGGAAAACCAACAACGATAACATTGTTACAGCAAAATAGTTCCGGAGGATTTGCAAATATCCGATTACAAAGTAACAATGGAAAGACAGAAGGAATTTTGACAACGATCTATAAAGAAGATGGTAAATTTTCTGTGAGTGAAATGGTAAAGTATCAAGTGAAAAAACTGGAATTGAATGAAAAAAATATTATGACTTTGGAATTTTACTTATCCGATCAAGCAGAATTACAGACGGATGGTACGATGGAATTTCAATGTAATTGAATATTAAATTTTCGCCATTTGTTGCATAGAAATGCATCAAACAGCAGATAATACCATCATAAAAATTTCCAAAGTAGAAAGGAACTCATATCATGGTATTAAAAGAGACAGAAAGAACAGCAATTGAAAACCTAAGAACACAGGAGAAAAGCTGCATAGAAAAGTATCAAAAATACGCACAGCAGGCGATCGATCCAGAACTTAAAAATCTTTTTGAACAGTTACACAAAAAAGAGCAGACACATTACGATTCACTCACACAGGTCTTAGATGGAACAGTACCGTCAAGTGACTGCAATGACAGTGATGGAAGAGACTATGAACCAAGAGCAATCTATACAGCAGCGAGCCAGTCCGAAGATAAGATGCATGATGCATTTCTTGCAACTGATGCAATTGGAACAGAGAAATTGGTTTCCGGAGAGTATAATACAAATGTATTTATGTTTGGGGATAGTGATCTTAGAAAGTTGATGGCTGACATTCAGGTAGAAGAACAGAATCATGCCGAAATGCTATATAAATATAAGACAGCAAACGGAATGCAGTAATGCAATAGATATATGATAATTTTAAAGGACTCAGGAGCCGTGGACTTCTGAGTCTTTTGTTATCATTACAAAAATATCAATGATGTATGGATTGGATAAGATATGAAAATATGATAGAATTAATACAAATAAAGTACTATACAAGAGAGGACATATAAAAAGATAATGAAGACAGAGCATCATACATTAACAAAGACTTGGGTTGTAGCAGCGCTGGCAAGTTTATGCTGTATTCTATAAATCTAAGCAGAGTACCACGTCCATATTTTAATATGGGCGTGGGTGAATGCGTCCTGACGGACACATTATCGTTTCCCCTGATTCCGAATATACTGTTTTATTGTGTGCAGACTGTTTTCACTAACAGATGAAATAAAATAACTATCCGACCAAAAATAAGGTTTCCAGTAATATTTTTTTAAAATGGTTTCGCCATACAACTTTCGTGCTTTTCGTGCTGTTTGTGTTTTTAAAACATTTGCAAGTTCCGCCGGTGAAGTTGTTGTATCAGCTTCCATCAGGATATGGACATGATCCGATTCGCCATTGATCTCTAGGATGTGAAACCCTCTTTGATCTGCTACATAGTGGATACGTTCATAAACAACATCTTTTACTTTGTCTGTTAAGACTGGATGTCTGTATTTTGTAACAAACACGATATGGTATTGCAATAAAAAGCAACTATGCCGGTTTATATAATAATCTGTATTATCTTTCTTTCGCATGATGTATCTCCTTTACAGCTAAACATATGTTTGGTATAATTATACTATAAAAGTACGATATTTTCAACATATCAGAAAGGAGACAACCATATGGCATACCGTGTGACACAAAGAATCATTTCTTCGGATGATCTGTTATATCCATATTTTGACGATCTGTGCAGAAAGTCCAAGCTGTTGTACAATGCAGCTCTTTTTCGTGTGCGGAATATCTTTACCGGTTATGACAAAGAACATCGGACAGAGAACGAAGTCGAAGTCTTTCAAGAAGTTGCGTTATTACAACGATCTTATCCAAACATGCACGTCCGCAGAGTGATCTCTTATACACACCTTGAAAAGATGATGCGTGTCACAGAGAATGCAGATTTCTTTTCCGGACTTCCAAGACAGACAGCACAGCAGATGGTCAAACAGTCAGTCACAGATTTCAAAAACTGGCTTGCTTCTTTAAGAGAATATAAAAAGCATCCAGAAAAGTATCTGGGTAAGCCTAAGATGCCTCGCTATAAGAAAAGTGACCTGACGACTGTGATCATCACAAACCAGGATGCTGTCTTGTATCGGGACGATATCGGGATGTCCTTAAAACT
>ENA-OQLB01000344-OQLB01000344.1-human-gut-metagenome-genome-assembly--contig:-NODE-344-length-27189-cov-4.630811_pt1 | contig 27189 bp, 20 predicted proteins | sample MGYA00242656_ERZ504813 | MGnify/ENA primary metagenome ERZ504813 (study PRJEB26092, sample SAMD00036388) | human gut metagenome | host: Homo sapiens | study: EMG produced TPA metagenomics assembly of... | reverse complement strand
GATGGCAAGGTGAAATGGTGACCTGACCGAGAGCGGATACGAACGATGGCAATGCCAATGGTATTGGGTGGAAAAGCCATGATTTGGACCAGTGACCGTGCGGGGTATCGCAGCCACGGCAGTTGGGGAGCCGAAGACGATACTTATATCATGTTCTTTGATGCTGAAGCATACGACCGTTTTTGATGAACAAGGAAGAAACCGCTTTACTCGAGGAAGCGGAGAAGGCAGAGAAGGAAAAAGCCGGGAAGAAAGACGAAAAGGATGCCAAGAAGAAAAAAGGGGATGCCGACAAAGATAAGGAGAAAAAGGTAGAGCCGTTAAAGTTCGACCTCGCAAACCGCTTTGACCGTATTGTACGCCTGACCGTCAACTCCTCGCATATGGCAGATGCCATGCTTTCTGCTAAAGGGGATAAACTCTATTATCTTTCTGTTTTCGAGGATGGGTACGATCTTTGGGAACACAATCTGAAAGAGAATGTTACAAAAGTTCTTTTGAAGAAAGTAGGTGCAGGCGCTTTGCAGCCTGACAAGGAAGGGAAGAATATCTTCCTTTGTGCCCGCGACGGAATGAAGAAGATAGAGATTGAAGGCAGCAAGATTTCTCCAATTGAATTTGAGGCTTTCTTCGATTACCGCCCTTATGGTGAGCGTGAATATATCTTCGACCACATCTGGCAGCAGGTAAATGATAAGTTCTATGTGGCAGACTTGCAAGGTACGGACTGGAATGGATACAAAGAAACTTATAAGCGCTTCTTGCCGTATATCAACAATAACTACGATTTTGCGGAAATGCTGAGTGAGATGCTGGGTGAATTGAACGGTTCTCATACGGGAGCGCGTTATTATGCTTCGGGCGCAGCACTTCCTACGGCTGCTTTGGGAGTGTTCTATGATGAAGCTTATGCGGGCGATGGACTGAAGATTAAAGAAATTATAGCTCAGAGTCCATTGACGAAGAAAAAGACGGATGTCAAGCCTGGCTGTATTATCGAGAAAGTGGATGGTGTTGCCATTAAGGCTGGCACTGATTATTTCCCGTTACTCGAAGGTAAGGCAGGCCGCAAGGTGATTCTCTCGGTCTATGATCCTGTTACCGGAAAGCGGTTTGAAGAAACCTTGAAGCCCATATCTTACGGTGCCCAGAATGAGCTGTTGTATAAGCGCTGGGTGGAAAACTGCCGCAAGAAGGTGGATGAATATTCTGGCGGACGCATTGCTTATATTCACATCAAAGGTATGGATAGTCCGAGCTTCCGTAAGATTTACTCCGATTTGTTGAGCGAAAGCAGTCGTAAGAAAGAGGCTGTTGTGGTGGATACCCGCCATAACGGAGGCGGGTGGCTGCACGAACAAGTAGCGACGTTACTTAGCGGCAAGGAGTATGAACGCTTTGTGCCGCGTGGCCAGTACATCGGCAGCGATCCTTTTGACAGATGGCTGAAACCTTCGTGTATGCTGGTTTGCGAGGATAATTACAGCAATGCCCACGGTACTCCTTTCGTATATAAGACGTTGAGAATAGGCAAGCTGGTAGGTGCTCCCGTGGCAGGAACCATGACTGCTGTCTGGTGGGAAAGCCAGATCGATCCAAGTATTGTATTCGGTATTCCGCAGGTAGGCTGCATGGATATGCAGGGCAACTATCTGGAGAACCGCACGTTGCAGCCTGATATCCTGGTCTATAATGAACCGGAAGCTGTTTTGAAGGGAGAAGATGCACAGCTGAAAGCGGCGGTGGACCACTTGCTGAAGGGGTTGCCGCAAAAGAAATAGATGGATTGGACTTTATAAACAAGAGGCTGAATTCAATCTTGAATTCAGCCTCTTGTTTATAAAGTCGATGGGGTGTCTTATTTATTTTACAGTTACTTCTGACAGTTTTAACCAACCAGAATTAGTGAAGGTTCCCTTGGCAGAGATATCCAGCCCCTTAACATTGCTTCCATTGCCTTTGGTTGTATCGACTAAAGCTACTGCCCAGGTATAGGTTCCTTTTTTTACCCCGTGAAGTTTGGGAGTGAACTCATAGGAAGTGGGATAGCCTTTTATCCAGACGGATAAATCAGTATTGTTGTCCAGATAAGAGTAGACTACTTGATTGTCTTGGTTCAATAATGCGAAAGCTACTTTATACTTTTGGTTCCATTGTGGTATATTGGTTGGGCAATATCCCCAGCCTAAGTTGTTCCAGCGATGTACTATCTTTATTCTTGAACCACTCTTCATTTCTTTGGGAACTACAATGAATCGGGATATAAACGATAACCTCCTTCGGAGATGAAACGCTCAACCAAAGGATAGGCATCACGGAACCAACTCATGGTTTCGTCTCCTACACGGAAATCCATCATGTTGACATGAGCTTCCTGACCGTCTTCAAATTCTCCGATACGCACATCTTTGGCTGTTTTGTAACCGCTCGGGTCATTGTGATAAGGGTGCTTGCTCACAATCCATCCACCTTCCAGTAGAACCGGGCGTTTCATAATCCAAGGTTTCACATAGTTTCGCTCCCACTGGCCGTAATACTCTCTCATTCCGAAAGCATCATGACGTAAGGAAAAGCCTTTCTCGCAAGCGCTGTCCAACAAGCGTTTACTATCGGGATCAAAATTCTCCTCACCTGCCCAGTCTTTGCCTGCACCCATCCAACGATGGTAGTTGATAACTAAAGGTACTTTGGTGAAGTGTTTGACGTAGAGGTCTGTAATCCAATTGAACACAGCTTCCCGGTTCTTGGGGTCAATGTACTTCATAGTGTGTGCCTCACCCCATTTGCCAAGACCGTAGCCGTCTATAAATTCCACCAGGTCAGGGTCATTGTATTTTTGGGCAAATGCTTCTATGAACTTTGCATATTTCTCCTGGAAGATAGGGTCATCAGGATAGGGAGAGCGTTTTCCATTGTCTGTATAGTATTTGGCTCCTGCATCGAATACATAGGCCGGAGTGGCTTCATTTTTTCGGTCGCGGCTGTCGACAACTACACGGAAAGAGAGACGCATACCTCTGTCGAGTGCCCCTTGAATTACTTTTTTCAACTTTTCGTTGGTATCCCAGCCGTAGACTCCTTCGGCGGGATTGAAGGTACTCCAATGCGTACGGATATAGAGTGTGCGTGCATAATCGGAGATTTTCACGGTTGTTCCTTTTTCCGGTACATAGATATGGTCGTATTTCTTCCAGAAGTCATCGCTGACATTCTCATTTGCATAAACAACCCAACCACTTAAAGGGTTTCCCTGCATGGTTTTTCTGTCTGGCCAGATTTTTATATAATCAGCTTCCGTATCTACAGCCATCTTGTATATCTGGCATCCTGCTGCAAGAAACGCACCGACACCGTAAACTTCTGTCATGTCACGCGTCACTTTACGGGGGGCGGCACCGATAGGCTGTACCCAGCCAAGTTTACCGCTTGCATCTACAGCATCGGTCAGTGCCTTCCAGCCTTTTATAATGACTGGCATGAAATCGTCTTCATTCAAGAGTCCCGCATTTACGCCATAGGCCAACGCATATACAAAGAAACCGGTGGAACTGGTTTCGGGAGAAGGATAAGAAGCCGGATCCAGAAGGCTGGCATGCCAATAACCGTCTTCGTTCTGCAATCCGGCGATACGTGTGCATAACCGGATAAACAGTTCTTCGTAATAAGCGCGTTCCATCAAGCCTTTGGGCAACTCCTGCAATACTTCTGCCAGACCGGCCAGTACCCAGGCATTTCCACGTCCCCAGAACACCTTTTTGCCATTGGCTTCTTTTTTACCGAAATAATGCCAATCGCGGTAGAAAAGGTTCTCTTCCTTATCGAATAGGTATTCGTAGGTAGCCCGGTATTCATTGTCCATGAATTGGAGGTATTTCCGGTTGTTGGTTTCACGGTATAGCTTGGCATAAACCGGGGGGGCCATAAACAAGGCATCACACCAGGTCCAGCGTTCTAGGGTTTTGTTGTCACCATACTCCAGTTTGAATGTACCGTTGGATGGATGGTTGACAATCCATTCCGTACGTGCCAGGGTAGGAGCCAGTATTTCCTCTTTTTTATATTTACGGTATAAGTCAATGAATGATTGGGAAACGGTTATATCGTCTGCATGGTACAACCGCTGATGGGGTTGCCAGCAGTTTCGTCTTCCTATTTTATAGAGCCATTGATAGTAGGTGCTGTCATTGTACTCCTCTTCTGCCAGTTTAGCCCAATCTACCATACCTACATAAAGTGCTCCATTGGTCCAATCCAGGTCGTGGTGTTCGTGGGCAGTGTTAGGATTGGAAATTTGCCAGTCTGCCACTTGCTTCATTTTCTCTTTTACTTCCTTTTTGCTGAATGGCACTTGTGCCATGATTGCCATACTGATAAACAGAAAGGCTGCTGCTGTTAATTGTCTGTGTATCTTCATGATTGTTTATTGATAAATTAAGGAATTGCCTTTGTTCTCAATGGACGCGGACAATTCCCTTTATGAGAATCTTGAAAACTATCTTTTTACCTTTATTCGTGTTTTATTTTGTCTTTGTGCTGTTAATATCCTTCGTTTTGCGGGAATTCTGCACCCGTATTTGAATCGATTATGCTCTGAGGAATCGGCCATAATGTGTGGTAATCACGCATAACGGGCCCCGATTCTGTATTGTATTTGCGGGTACGCTCCAATAATTTGCCGGTACGGCATAAGGTAAAGCGGCGTGATTCTTCACCTACCAACTCGCGGATACGTTCGTCCAGCAAGAAGTCCATGGTCATTTCACTGTCCGTAATTTCAGGAGCATGTGCGCGACGGCGTACAACATTGATTGCTTCGCGGGCACCTGAAATATCGTTCAACCCCAACCTTGCTTCGCAGAGTAAAAGATAAGTCTCGGACAAACGGAACTTCATGCGGTCACGGTAGGAACCGGTCAAAGAAAGGTTTTCGGAACGGCCATAGAAGAATTTTGTCAGAGCCGGATAAAGACGGAAGGTGGTAAACCATGTTTCGTCTGTAATCGTGGCTTTTTTACCATAAAGGTCGGGCATGTTCTCGTTGTTGTAATACCAGTTACGTTTGATGTTGTATTCGGAATTACGAATGTCTTCTTCATCAAAGAAACCGGTATCTTCTCCAATCCACCATTCATTGGTACCAATTGCGACAAGCCGCGGCCACCCAGTGAGTCTGCCAAAACAAAACCGGTAATTTCGAAGTATTTGGGTTCCCAGGCACGGCGTGTCCAGTCATCGGAATTTGTACCGCCACCAGTAGTGTTATATTCAAACTGCATGACCCAAATGCTTTCCATATTGCCGGATGTGCGATTTTGATTGTTTTCAACGAATAGGTCGGAGAACACATCGCCGTTTGCTTTTGCCTTTTCACCGAAGCGGTCTTCCATCAAGTGGAAATATCCGCTGTTGATGACATTCTCTGCGGCAGTTTCAGCCTTTGCATAATCACCCTGCATCAAGTAAACCTCACTTAGTAAGTGTTCTGCCGCCCATTTGGTCAGCTTGCCGACTTTTACGGCATCAGGGTCAGTAGGCAGGTTCTCGACAGCAAACTGAAGGTCTTCTACCATGTGGGCAATAACCTCTTCCTTCGGTGTACGGGTAAAATCGATTCTGAACTGATCTTGAATCTTGTCTACATAAGGAACGTCTCCATACAGATAAACCAATGTACGGTATGCATAGGCGCGGAAAAAACGTGATTCTGCCTGATAGAGCGCCTTGTCTGTGCTATTATCCCAGTTCGTGTTTATTTCCGAGTATTTCAACATCTCATTGGCTCCTGCAATCAGACTATAAGCCAGTTCCAGTAGGAGCCTACAATACCGGTATTTGGAGTTAATGTCAAGAAACCGAACGGTTGGATAGAACCGTCTTTGGTACCCATGGTAGCAAGGTCAGTGGCAATCTGCAATGCTTCGTAAGGGCAAGCGGCATTGTGCATGAAGGCACCGTTTTCACCCCAAGTGTTGTATTCAGAGCGTGCTTCGGCATAAAGTCCGGTAGAACCTACTTCGAAACCATAGGAACTTGTATATGTGTTGTCCGGAGCTAGTTCACTTTTCAGTTTCTCATCCAGAAAGTCAGAGCAACCGGTAGCAGACAGAGCTACTAACAGAGCTAGAGTTGCTTTTGATATATAATTTTTCATTGTATATATATTTAAGTAAGTTTAGAATGATAAGTTCAGTCCAAGTACGTAGGAACGTGCAGTCGGGTAAGAGGCAAACCAACTGTTGTCATAGTTCAATACGCTGCGTATGTCACAGAATGTATAAGGATTCTCCACACTGATATTGACTCCCAAACCGCTCAGTCCCAATTTCTTTACAAAATTCTTTTCAAAATTGTATCCTAAAGTGATATTCTTTATTTGGACGTATGTAAAGTCTTTGTAATAGCTGTGTCCGTCGAAGTTGTTATATGCTGGAGAAGCATATTTGGAATTGGTGTGTTCCGGTGTCCAGTAATCGGCATTATGCAGATAGTTGTATAAGTTGTAACTCCAACTTCCGATATTGGCTTCGTTCAGCTCACGTGTAACTTTGAAGGTTCCATTCAGTAGGAATGACAAGTAAAAGTTCTTGTAAGTCAATGTATTGCTCATAGACATGAGGAAGCTTGGATTCTTTGAACCGATGATAACTTTGTCATTGGAGTCAATATAACCGTTTCCGTCTGCATCTTTCACTTTGGCAGAACCTGGTTTGGCACCTTTTTGGATCTCTTTTTCTGTACCGTCTGCTGCGGTATAGGTGAATTTGTCACCTTCCTGCCAGATGCCGTCGACGTCATAGTCGTAGTAAACTCGCAAGGGTTTGCCGATGAACCATTTATTGGTGATATCATCTTTTTTGTCACCACGTAGGTCTACAATCTTGTCACGGTTCAGTGAAAAGATGATTCCGGTGCTCCATTCGAAGTCCTTATTACGTATGTTGACGGTGTTCAAGGTAAATTCAACACCTTTATTGCGTGTTTTACCCACATTATCCCAAATGGTTTTATAGCCGTTCATGATAGGAACAGTACGTTTCATCAGCAAGTCTTTTGTGTTGGCGACATACATTTCAATGTTACCGTTGATACGGCCGTTGAAGAATGAATAGTCGATACCGACGTTGAATGTTTGGGTTGTTTCCCACTTTAGATTCGGATTTCCGACACCGTCGTTGGCCAGATAAGCACCGTTGACACCTGCTCCACCGTCACCCCAGATATAGTTTGTGAGGTGCAGACGGTCCAATGTCTGATAGGTTGATGGCTTGGTTACCGTTAGAACCATAAGATACGCGGAGCTTCAATTGGTCCAGCCAGTTTTGTGCATTTTCCATAAAACTTTCGGAAGCAATGTTCCATGCAGCAGCCACTGACGGGAAGAATGCATACTTGTTGTTTGCACCGAAGGCAGAATAGCCGTCGGAACGTCCGGTCAAAGTCAGCATGTATTTCCCTGCATATGAATAGTTCAAGCGAAGCATATAAGACAACATCGAGGTTTCTGATAAACCGGATCCTACAGTCTTATTTTTCTCACCTGCATTGATGTTATGATAACTGGAATCATCGTTTACAAAACTTTCGGCACTTGACTTGGAAGTCTTTTTCTGAGTTTGTTGTACACTGAACAAACCTGTAGCGTCGAAACGGTGCTTGCCAAATTCACGATTATATTTGAGCAGATTTTCCCAAGTGTAATCCCAGTAGTGTTCATTGTTGATGCTGGCTTTTCCGCTGGCTGTTCTACCGTCTTTGGTGTCACGGCCATAGTATGTGCCGGTAAAGTCGCTACGATAGTTGTAACCAAAGGTTGTACGGGCTGAAAGACCTTTTACCGGCAACAGAATGTCAGCATAGGTGTTGATGAAGAAGTTACGTCTTGTTTGATCTTGATCGGCATTGACATTGGCCATCGGGTTAATAATCAGAGATTGGTCCATAGGTTCTTCATAATACTTGCCGTTTTCATCTTTGTAGATACCATAAGGACTTTGCTTTACAGCATGTTCAATATTCGGGGTTATACCACCGCCATCTCTTTGAATAAATTGGGTCTGTATACCGATAGTCAGCCATTTATTTAATACTTGTGTGACACTCAAATTGATATTGTAACGTTTCATGGCGGAGTTGTAGACTACACCTTCTTGATCCAGATAGGAAACTGCCCCCATATAAGTGGTGCTTTCAGTACCTCCGGAAATGCCTACTTGATGTTCCATGGTAAATGCATTGCGGAAAATATAGTCCTGCCAGTCGTTTGTAACGCCTTTCTTGTAATTTATAAGTTCGCTGGCACTCAGAATATTCTCAGGAGCCAATTGGTCACCGCTCCATCCATCTTTCAGGCGTGCAATGTCTTGTTTAAATGTGATGTATTCGTCTGGAGTCATCACATCAATGGTCTGTTGGGGTTGCGACATTCTGAACTGCCCTTTGTATGTAACTTGGGGTGCACCTTTCTTGCCTTTCTTTGATTGAATCAAGATGACACCATTGGAACCGCGTGAGCCGTAGATAGCTGCTGCGGAAGCATCTTTCAAGACACTAAGGCTTTCGATGATGTTTGGGTCAATATCACTCAAAGAACCGTTGTAAGGAATACCGTCCAATACGATGAGCGGTGCATTGTCAGCACTTAATGAGTTTTCACCACGTACACGGAGGGTTTGGTCTGCACCCGGTTTCGCATCACCAGTAGTTACGCTTAAGCCCGGGATTTGTCCTGCAAGACGGTCCATCAAGTTACTGCTATTTATCATGTTCAGCTTCTTCTGGTCTACTGATACCAGACCTCCGGTCAGGTCGGACTTACGCTGTGTACCATAGCCGATTACCACGACTTCTGCCAGTGTTTTACTGTCTTCCACTAACTTTACGGTACTGTTTCTACCAGCTTTTACAGTCTGTGTTACATAACCGATATAGGAGATTTTGAGATTACTCCCTGCCGGTGCGTTGATTGTGTATTTTCCGTCAAGATCTGTAATGACACCAGTACTGGTTCCTTCCACCATGACATTTGCTCCGATAATCGGTTCACCACTTTCGTCAATTACTGTACCAGAGATGTTCTGTGGTTGTCCGGATATTGCCTTGTTATTCTTTCCGGTATATAAAATAATGTGTGTTGCGTCGATTTCAAATTTAACATTGGTCCCTTTCAATAAGGCTGCTATTGTCTTATTAATAGTTTCATTCTTAACATTCAAGCTGACTTTCTGTTTGATGTCTATTTGCTGCGATTCATAGAAGAAAGTGTATCCACTTTGCTTTTCCACTTTTGGCATAGCCTCTGATAATGGGATATTTGTGAACTTCAGTGTGATCAGTTTCTCTTTCTTTTGTGCAGAAACCGGGGCACATAGAAGTACCAGTATAAGAATGATGAGTTGTTTTCTTATATCCATAATTGTCTTAAATTTAAAGATTAATGTAGGTGTTTACTTTTCGTTAATTATTAAATAATGTGCATTTCTCATTTGTTTGTTTGGCATAAGTTTTTAATTTTGTTACTGTTTCATTTTACTTTTTGTTTTGTGTCTGCAAACGAAATTGTCAACTCATTCTCTTCGTTAAAGGTATATTTCATAGGTTGGATGCGTGCCATGATGCGGAGTATTTCGTCCAGCGGTTCGCTACGCAACGTAAACGTATAGAAATATTTATTGGATAATGTAGGATCCACGTCTATCTTTATCCGATACCATTTAGAAAGCAGTTTGCAAATGTCTCCCAATGAACGGTTTCTGAATACGAGTTGTGTATTTGCCCACGAAGAGGCAAAATGTACATCATCTTTTTCTACCTTAAGTGTAAGGGTTTTCCGATTAAAAGTAGCTGTTTCGCCCGGTTTGAGGAAACGGTTCTCTGTCTCGGTTTCCAAAGAGACGGACCCTTCTACCAAACTCACCAATGTATTTTCCGAACCGGGGAATGCATCGACATTGAATTTGGTTCCGTGAACTACGATACGCATACCTTCTGTCTGCACAATAAAAGGTTTGTCAGCATCGTGTGCTACATCGAAGTAAGCTTCACCAGTTACATTTACGATACGCTCATCCTTATTCATTTGTGATCCGTATTGCAAAGAGGTCTCTGTATGCATCCATACTTCGCTTCCGTCAGGAAGGAGAACCTTAGACTTACCCGACAAATTAGAGTATAACTGCGGCATGGCTTCAGGCTGTCCGTTAAGGAATCCTATGTAGAATGAGCAACCGATGGCAACAGCTATACATGCAGCTACTGCGTAGCGGTATATCCGTTTCAGTTCGAAGCGTTTCTTTGCAGGTTTTTCAGTCTGCTTAGGCTCGCTGGCGTGCATACGGTTGACAAGTTCATTCCAATAATATTCGGTATTGGCGTGTAGTTTTCTACATTTGCCTGAATTTTTTCCCATAACAGTTGCAATTCCTTGAATAACGCTTCGTTGTTACTGCTGCGTAACCAAGTCTCCAATTGCCGCTCTTCGTCTGCGGAAATTTCCTGTTTCAACTTAGGAATGATTAAATTCCAAGGAACACTTTTTTTTCATGATCATGATGTTTTTATAGGCCTTCACTTATATGACACATCACTTGGGTTTAACCCTTATTCCAATTCCAATTATTTTTTTAATAAATTTCGAGGAACAAATAATATTAGTATCTTTGCCGCTCAAGAAGCCCTTATCTAATATAACTTCGATATGCCTGCAGAAGATGATATCCTATTGTTACAGTTAATCAAACAAGATGACGAGAAGGCTTTCAAGCACCTTTTCGATACTTATTTTGTTTCACTCTGCCGCTTCATGTCCCTTTATCTGAGAGACAAGCAGGAGATAGAAGAACTGGCCCTTTCCATCTTTATGAATTTGTGGGAGGGTAGGGCCGACTTGACTCTTAAAATCTCATTCAAGGCTTATCTTTTCCAGTCTGCACGCAATCGTTGCCTGAATGCTTTACGCGATGAAAAGGATACGGTTCCCATCGAGGGAGGAGAAGAATATGGATATGCTCTTGCGGCTGATACTTCGGTGGAGATGGAAGAACTGAACCGATTGATTGAAGAAGCTGTTTGTTCCCTTCCGGACAAATGTGGGCAGGTTTATCGCAAAAGTAGGGAGGAAGGGAAGACTAATCAAGAAATTGCCGGGGAAATGGGGATTTCTGTCAAGACGGTGGAGGCCCAAATAACCAAAGCCTTGAAGCATATCAAGAAATTTTTAGGAGAACAGTATACTTATTTGTTCTAAAATAGAAATTGCAGGCCATCTGTCTTTTAGAAGGATGAAAGGAGGATGGCCTGCAATATAAAAAGAAGATTAATCTATAACCGTGAATTTTACTTTCTGGTCTTTCACTATTACATAATATTCTCCATTTTCAAGGAAATGTTCACCATTGGCATTTACAAAACCAAGATCACGCATCGGGTCTATTTCAAAGCGGAATATATGTGTTTCACCTGCTTTAATTAGTTGCTTTTCGAAGTGCTTCAATTCTTTGCATGGACGGGTAATCGTGCTAAATGGGTCTGAGATAAACCAATGCACCACTTCTGCACCGTCACGTTTGCCTACATTGGTGACTGGGATTTCCATTACCAACTTTTCACCGCGTCTGATGGTTTCTTTGGGCAAGTTGATATTACCATAATTAAAGGTGGTATAACTCAAGCCGTATCCGAATTCATACAGTGGGGAAGAGGAGATGTCTTGATATTTGCCACTTTGTGGACGGGCTGTTTTGCGCTGATTGTAATAGATTGGAATCTGTCCGGTGGAACGTGGAAAAGTAATGGAAAGCTTGCCCGAAGGATTTACCCGGCCGGACAAGACACCTGCCAATGGTTTACCGCCAGGTACTCCCGGTTGCCACATTTCAACGATGGCGTCACAGAGAGGTTCCACTTTAGAGAGTCCCAAAGGACGTCCGTTAGCCAGTACCAGAACAATCGGTTTGCCTGCTTTCTTCATTTCAGCAATGAATTCCTCTTGAATGGCAGGCAGTTCTATGATGGAACGCGATGCGTTTTCGCCACTCCACTTTTTCTTTTCACCCATGCAGAGTAGAATGACATCTGCTTTCCGGGCTACAGCCAGTGCCTCACTGAATTTGGAAGTGTCGTTACCGTCGAAACCACAACCCTCGGTATAAATCAGTTCAGCCTTGCCTGCAAATTCTGCATCCAGCGCCTTTTTGATGGGGAGGACATCTTCTGCATGTCCATGTCCATACCATGACCCCAGGAGCTCGGCACTGTTTTGTACCAGAGGCCCCATGACGGCGATAGTTGGCTTGTTCCCGTTTGCCAGAGGGAGTACCTTGTTTTCATTCTTCAGTAGAACAATGGTCTCCTCTGCCAGTTTCTCTGCAATAGCCAGGCTTTGTGGAAGGAGGAAGCGCTCTTTTTCTGTAGATGTCGGGGTGTAGGGATTGTCAAAAAGTCCAAGGCGGAATTTGATACGGAGCACGCGTTTCACTGCATCGTCCACCAATTGCATGCTTATTTTACCTTCTTCCACCAGCTTTGCCATATGCTTGTCATAGCAATGCCCCATCATGTCCATTTCCAGGCCGGCGTTGAAAGCCAGACGGGCAGCTTCTTTGCGGTCGGCAGCATGGCCTTGGTCAATAAGTTGCGGTACTGCAGACCAGTCTGAAACAACAAAGCCGTCGTGTTTCCAACGGTTCTTCAGAATTTCTGTCATCGTGTAATGGTTGGCGCTTCCGGGAGTACCGCTGATGTCATTGAATGAACTCATTAAAGTAGCGGCACCGGCTTTTACGCCAGCTTCATAGGGAGGAATATAGGTGTCCCACAGAGTCTGATTGGAGATTTCCGTATAAACATAGTCACGTCCTGCTTCAGAAGCGCCGTATCCGATATAATGTTTAAGGCAGGCGGCTACTCGCTTGCTGTCGGACATGTCTTCACCTTGGTATCCTTTGATAGATGCGACACCGAATACAGCATTGGTATAAGGTCTTCGCCATAGCCCTCTGCAACGCGTCCCCAGCGTCCGTCTCTTGCCACGTCAATCATAGGGGAAAAAGTCCAGTCTACCCCGGACATGCGTGCTTCCTGGGCGGCAACGGCACATGCTTGTTCTACCAATTGGGGATTCCAAGAACATGCTTGTCCCAAAGAGATGGGATAAATGGTACGGAACCCGTGGATGACGTCGTATCCGAAAAGGATGGGGATACCCAGAGTGATTCTTCCATTGCTTTTCTCTGAGCCTCGTTACGCAGATTGGCATCTTCATCAAAATAAATGAGGGAGCCTAATGTGGCAGGAATTTTTTTTACTTCCTCACCACGATTGTTCTCGTTGTTATTCCGCCCCAAAGTGTACTGGTTGAGTTGTTGTACCTTTTCTTCCAGTGTCATTCTGCTGACCAGGTCATTCACACGCTCCTCAATGGGAGCTTTGGCATCTTTGTAGATGGGTTGCTTTTTGTTTGCAGCCATTGCTCCGGCCAGGCAACCACTTAAAAGGAGGCAACTGATAAATGTTAGTTTCTTCATGATATATATAATTATGCTATTCTCATTAAATAAGACACGTTTTTCGGAATCTGCTCCTACACAAAGGTCGTTTTTTTAAGGAATATAAACAAGTACATGCAAGGGCTTATTTGAAAATAGGCTTATCGGTTAGTGTCATGGAAGCTTGTTCGTTATTTTTTAGTTCAAATACCACTATTTCATTATTACCTGCTATCAGAGCACCAGCAGGTATCTCCAGGGTCTTTTCTGTATTTTCTTCCCAGTAGGCACCCAAGTATTGCCCGTTTATCCAGACTTCTCCCATTCCCCAGCCAGACACGTCAAGAAAGGTCTCTTGTGCCGGATTGCTTACTGTGACACCACCTTTACGGAAGCAAGGGATGGAGGAGGTACCTTCTTTGAAAGTTATTCCGGCCACATCGCATTCCTTAATTTCCAATGGGGTCATCTTCCAGCCTTCTAAATCTGTCTTTCCCAATGTTATGCTGCCGTAGATACCTTTTGAATTGTCCAGAATTTCAGGACCATAGGTAATACGTCCGATATTTTCAGTATAGATACTAAGTTTGTGTATACCTATCGGTAGATTGGTTTTCAAGCTTTTACTGCTATCTTTTAAATATCCTTGCAGTTTGCCGTCTGCATAGACACAGCATAATCCCGTACGTTTTCAATAGTTAGTGTGGGATTCTCCTCTTCCACATCAACGGTTGTCTCATAGAGGGCATAGCCAAAATCCATATCCAGCTCATTCATGGGCAGTAAGGCATCATCTTCTACAGTTTCTCCATAAACTTGTTCCAATGGAGCTGTTTGTGACATTTTTATCTCTTGTGCTGCTGCCGGTCCGACCGGCAGCAACAAAAGAGCCCAAAGCAAGAATAATTTCATCATATTTCCTTTATTTATTTCTTTAAGAATGATTCAATGTAGGACTCGTCAACGGTAATTTGTGGAGCGAATTTGTCACTCTTTACGTAGCGGTCAATGCTTTCCAGCAATTGCTGGGTGGCAGGACGTTCGTTGATGTTTTTCTGGGTATCTACGGCCAGTACCAGTAGACTGCCTTTCTTCACTTTTGCTTCGAAACCAATACCGAGCTTTTCATTATTGTCGTAATGGTCTATTACTTGTATGAAAGGCCGCAGTGCTGCCGGAGCATCTTTCATCTCAATAACCTTGGCATTTTCCAGAATGTCCCACCACTGCCAGTCAGTATGGTAGGAAGTTATGAAATGCTCGAATATAGGCTGGTCGTCATGAATCAGACAGCCAATGGTCATAGGAGGCCATTTGAACATTATCGGATTCCAAAAGTGATTGTGGAACACGGATTTACGACCTTTTACTTTGGAAGGTTTGGGGCAGAGTACCACTTTCTTGCCATCGGCAAGGTGTTGTTTTGCTTTTTCATCGAATACTGTGGTGTAGAGCACTTCACTAGTGGACTGCATTAAGTTGCTATGACGGGGATATACCCAGATATCCCAGCTGTTTTTTACGTGTGCAACAGAAAGATGGACCGTCAGCTTCTGTGGTTCAGTGATATTGTTCAATGCATAACTGAAACTGCCAAGTGGAAATACCCCGTTCTTTCCGACAGTTTGTGTTTTCAGTTTTCCGCTCTTAAGGGTTTTACCGTTGCTGTCGGTGATACTCCAATTGATTTTTGCGTTTTTCAATAGGGTAGGTCCATAATTGTATATTTCCGCTTTTCCTTCAAATACCTCATCATTGTAAAGTGCGCGTTTGTCGAAACGGAGCAATGCAACAGTCGGTGCACAGAACTCGCGCCACTTTTCCGGTGTGATGAGCCTTTGGTATTCCAGAAAGGATCGAGAATGCCTACCGGTGCATATCCTTGTCCGGTAAAATCATTCAGAGACAGTAATTGGAAACCGCCTTTCAGATAAGTGCGCAACTGGCTTCTATGACATCCTTGTACTCTATGGCGGTCAAGGCTCCAGAAGCACGGAAGAAGTCATGTGCTTGGTCGAGCATGTGGTTTTTGTCCAGCAGTTCACGGAATATCTCGAAATTACGCGCTTGTACGGGGCCGGTGAAGTTCTTTATTTCCTCGAAATTGGGATAGATGCACCGCTGTCCGGATTCATGCGAGATGATGGGCAGGCCTACTCCCAGTTCCTTGTTTTTGTCCCAGTTTGTATAAGGACGTCCTTCGTAGATGGCCATGTGTCCTTTGGTAGTCTGATGGGTAATGTAGAACTGGTCTGATTTGACACGTGTGCGGGCTGTGGAACCGCTGTATAGACGGCGGTTATCCAACTGGCGGGCCGTGGCGGTAAGCTCTTCTATGAAACTGAAATCGCCGGTAATTTCGTTTCCGTTACAGTAGAGAATGAAGGAAGGGTGATTCCCATATTCTTTCAAGATACCCCGCAGCTCGCGACGGAAGAAATTCCAGCGCTTCTCATCGGGTTGGGCATCTTTACCCCACATCGGCATTTCCACCTCCAGATAGACACCCAGCTTGTCTGCCATACGGAACGCAGCGGCAGGAGGACACCAGGAGTGGAAGCGCATATGGTTCATACCATATTCTTTTAGGATACGGAGTACACGTTCCCAAGAGGCATCGTCCACGGGAGCATAGCCGGTCTTGGGGAACACTGCGTTTTCAACGGTACCGCGCAGGTGTATGGGTTCGCCATTAAGGATGATATGGTCCTCACCAGCCTCTACTTCGCGCATACCGAAAGTTGTGCTTTTCTCATGCGCATAGGATTGGCCCTCTACACTGGAAGTCAACTTACAGTCCAACGTATAAAGATTGGGATGGAACTCATTCCACAAATGGATATCCTTACCCAAAAACATTTCTTCCTCGATATAAGTAATGGAATCGGTCACTGTTACTGGTACTTCCTTTTGTAGTCTATAGTCCTTTCCTGTCACGTGGAAGGATATTTTGCCGCTGGCGGTATGTTCTGTACAGTTGCGGACAGTCATTTTGACTTTGATGCTTTTGTTCTTGATGTCCGGATAGACCTGCATGTCATCTACATAGACTGGGTCTACAGCTACCAGCTTAATTTCGCCCAATACTCCGTTCCAGTTTATTTGGGTAAATTCGGAGTGGGCATGGTCCCATTTATGGTATCGTACTGGTAGCGGTTGTCTATACAGAAAGTTATCAGTTCTTTTTTGCCTGGATGTAGCCATTGGGTCAGTTCGTGGTTGTGGGGAATACTGATGTAGTCTATTTTACTCACTTCTTCTTTGCCTACATATACCGAACTGAGCCAGTGTGTACGTTCAAAATAGAGGAAAATGCGTTTGCCTTTCCATGCCACAGGAATTTCTATTTCTCGCTGGTACCATGCGGGGCCCATATATTCGTAGACACGGGTCAGCCTATCCAGGTGGCGGTAAGGAGATTTGTAGCCTATTTTATAGTCATCTGTAATTCCCGGCAGAACGATGCTTTCCTGCAGGCGATGGCAGTAACGTACGTCCAGTGAACCTCTCCGGAAGTCCATGACATCTGTCTGGAATGCCCATTCACCAGACAAGTCCATTTCATTCTTTTCTTGGGCATGCCCGCTCCAGACCATAGAGGTCAGGAGGAGGGCAGCCATGTAGTGTTTTATTTTGTGCTTCATTGTTCTGTTTTCTTTTGGTTATAGTAATCACGCATGATGTACCATGCTTTTTTGCGTTGTCCCTGGTCGGAAACCAGTCCTTTACGGTTCCATTCCCCTCCCTGGTGTGGATGGAAACGGAAGGGAGAACGGAAATCAAAAAGAATCCACGGCGATGTTCCGCGCAGGTTGGGGATATGCTTGAACATTTCCAGATTGTCCTTGTAGAGTTGTGCCTGATAATCCTCACTCCAAGAACTCTTGACTTCCGCGTCGCCATGTTTGCCATAGAGCGCTTCGCCTCCGAACTCGGAAATGAAAAGAGGTTTGCCGGGAGCTACATTCCAGACAGCCTGGTCCGGAGCCAGTGGCCAGTCATGATACCATCCCATATATTTGTTGATGGCTACCATGTCCAGGATGTTGATAATGGAGTCATTCATCTCAAAGTTCCGGCTTTCGCGGTTGAAGCGTACCAAATCGAAGGCGGCCGTAATCAGACGGGTTGAGTCGATGTCCAGGCAACATTGTTTCATGTGTTTCAGAAATTCATTGCGCGGGGCGGAAGTGGCTGTTTCATTGGCAATCCCCCAAAAGGCAACGGAACAACGGTTTTTGTCGCGCATCACCATCTCTTTAATCATTCTGCCTGCTTTCTCACGGGTAGCGGTATTTTTGAAGTCAATCCCTTGCCAGATAGGTATCTCTTCCCATAAAAGAAATCCCATTCTTTCTGCTAGGCGGACAGTATATTCATTTTGTGGATAATGTGCCAGACGAATCATGTTGGCACCCAGCTCTTTGGCTTCGGCCAACAGCATTGTTGCGTCCGCTTCAGAGAAGGCACGCCCGCGGCGTTGCGGAATTTCCTCGTGGAAGCTGATACTGCGCAGGAAGATGGCTGGTCGTTCAGATAGATATCTTCGCCTTTTACATAAAGGTTACGGAAACCAATTTGCTCGTTGAGCCGGTCACTTTCCGAAGTGATGGTTACATCATACAGCTTTGGAGCATCCGGTGACCAACGTTGCAGTTTTTTGGTTTTGATAGTGGCCTGGGCAATTCCGTTGGCATCGGTAGTCATGTTCTGTCTGATGCCCAATTCGGGGATGGCGACTTGTACGTTGATGCCAGGCTTTGCTTCGGATAAGGTTACTTTGGCACGAATCAGGTTGGATTGTACCTTGTCCAACTGGATGAAATGGTCTTTGATGTAGCTTTGTGGAACGCTTACCAACATTACATCGCGTGTGATGCCGCCGTAATTCCACCAGTCAAAGGACATGGCAGGGATGGCATCCGTGGTGCGGGTATTGTTGACTTTCACCACCAGGAAGTTGTCCTTTTGCTTTACCTTATCTGTGATTTCCACCTGGAAGGGAGTGAATCCGCCTTCATGACTGGCTATTTTCTCCCCGTTCAGATATATTTTGCTACGGTAACTTACCGCACCGAAATAGAGAAACAAACGTTTGCCGTCAGTCTTTGGGGTATCGAAAGAGCGTCCGTACCATACTGTTCCTTCATAAAATTTCAACTCGGGCATTTGTGAATTGAAATCGGCAGGTACATTCAGGACCAAACCTCCGTCGAAAGAGTATTCATAAAATTGCTTGTTGTCTTGAGGTTTTCTGTTTTTGTACACCTGCATCCTTTCTCCTTGGTCATAAAGGTCTACAATGGCTCCCCACTTCCCATTCAGTAGCTGGTAATCGCGTCCGTAAACATTGGACAATAAGTCTTGTGCTTGTGACTTGCCTCCCAGTACAGACACTGCGAGCAAACAAGTAATCATTAATCTTTTAATTTTCATAAATCGTATGTATCAGTTAACGTTTAAAAAGCCTATGAATTATTCTTTGTATATTTTCAATGCGCATCCGCCTCCTTGTGCCATTTTGACGGTCAGTTTACGGGATGCAGGAATGTCTGTGACGGTCTTTTGGTAGTCGGAAGCCAGGCGGTTGGCATTCACTCCGTCATGAAACATTTCCGCTTTCCATCTGCCTGCACCGAGGAAAGAAAGGTCCAGTGTCAGAGTACGTGCATCCCAATTGGTTAGGGAGCCGACATACCAGACATCTCCTTTCCTGCGCGCCATTGTAATGTATTTTCCAATTTCTCCGTTCATGGCTATTGTTTGTTCCCAAACGGTAGGGATGGTAGCGATGAATTCCGTGCATTCTTCTTCACGGTCGTAATTGGTGGGACTGTCGCACAACATGTTCAATGGTGATTCAAATACTACATATTCAGCTAATTGGCGGCAACGGGTTCCCTGGCTCATTGGGGTATCCATTGAGGAGTGGTAACACCGTTTGTTGGCATTGTGCATGGCGCCTTGTGTATAGTCCACTGGTCCGGCCAGCATACGGATGAATGGCATGGTGACATCGTAGGTTACCTGGTCGGTATGGATGTCACTCCACTTCATCTGTTCCAGCCCGTGAACGGCTTCATAGTTGATGACATTGGGATAAGTGCGGTTCAGCCCGGTAGGTTTGTACGTGCCGTGAAAGTCTACCATCAACTTATATTTAGCGGCAATTTCGGCAGCCCGGTAGTGGAAGTCTACCATTTCCTGGTCATCCCTATCCATAAAGTCAATCTTGAATCCTTTGATGCCCATTTCGGAATAGTGCTTGCATACATGTTCCATGTCGCGGGCAAAGGCATGGTAACCTGCCCAAAGGATGAGTCCTACATTCTTTTGCCTGGCATAGGCCGTGAGCTTTTTTAAATCAATTTCCGGTACAATTTGGAAAAGGTCAGCCTTGAGGTTGACAGCCCAGCCTTCATCCAGAATCACATACTCGATGCCATGCCGGGAGCGAAGTCGATATAGTGCATGTATGTTTCATTGTTTATTCCAGCTTCGAAATCCACGCCTTTGATTCCCCAATGGTTCCACCATTCCCAGGCCACTTTGCCCGGACGTATCCATGAGATGTCTTTCATGCGTGATGGAGCAGCCAGCTTATAAACCATATCGTTATCTGCCAGCTCCTTGTCATTTCTTGCCACAACAATGATGCGCCAGGGTAGTTTGGCTTTCGGCTGGCAGGAAGCAATGTAGTTTTCACGCTCTGTGACTAATATTTGCAGTTGGTTATGCCCGCCTTGTTTTTTGTTTGGGGACGGCGGCAAAAGCGGAAGTGAGTGCTGTTCCCCCGTTTCTGTTGATGAGGAACATGCCCGGATAGCTCTCCACGTCGGATTCGGCAATACAAAGTTTACGGCCGTTTTCCTGCTCTATTACTACGGGGGTAAACATCAGTCTTTGGGGGTTCAGTCCGGATAGCTCTATATGTGTATAGGTGTTTTCAAAAGAGTTGGAGAACTGGCTTCTATCGGTTGTTTATCGCCATCTTTTACATAAGGAACAATCGATTTGTAGTCCTTGTTGAAGTTGAAGGCGGCTTCTTCGTTTGTAACTTTGAACGGTCTGTTTCCGGTCGCTGCGAACCGGTATGCCATTCCTTCATTGTACATTCTGAAAATGAGGTTGAAATGTTCCCGGAAACTTAACGTCATTTCATTATAGACATCCTTTACTTCACTGCGCTTGTAGAAGGAGAGGGAATCACCTCATTTGCCTGGCGATGGCTGACTCTCTTAAGATGGGAGCCGTTGCCCCAGACTGTCCCATTATCCAGATGTACTGATAAGGGAGAGGGGGCTACCAATGTATGCCCTTCTTCCGTCAGCTCGTAAGTAATCCGGTCACCTATATATAAGGTAACCTCTAACTTGCCGTCCGGTGAGTTTAGGCGATATTCTTTTTGTCCGAACATGTTCGGGATGATGAAAAGCAATGTTGTGAGTAAGAAAAGTGTTCTCATGTCGTTATTTATTTTAGCGTTTGTTTTTAATTTCATACTTGTAGACAACATAGTCATTGATTGATGGCAGAGAGATTTCCAGCCTTCCTTTCTTTCCGGTTACTGCTGTCATAGCTTTGCCGTGTCCCATCAGTGGGATACATCTTACTGTGACACCTTCTGGCAGCCAGGTTTCGACTTCTGTAGTCCCTTCTGGATGATTTTCACGGTACACAATCAAGTATCCTCTATCTTTCTTTAGAGACTGGAAGCCGGTCCAAGAGCGTCCCGACGGTTCATCTCCTATGGGTAGGATAGTGCCGGAATGCATGTCATGCTGAAATTTCTTGTAGGCTTCTGTATGTTCTCGTAATGTAAATGCTTCCTCGGGTAGATTGGTACCTTCCATCCAGGCAAGCGGCTGTCCTGCTAAAGTCGTAGCAAACAGATATTCAAATGAATAGTTTTCCGGAGCGAAGACTTCTCCTTTATATTTATCCGTATTTCTCCATTTGTTCAGGAACTCTATTTGCAGCTTTTCTGCCGGAACATATTTGGAAAGCATCCAGAGGTTACGCAAAGTCCAGTAAGGATAGTAGTTCTGCCAGTCGGTATAACGGTTTTCCAGAAAGATATTTCCATATTCATTGAACATGTGGTAGCCTCCGCGGCGGCTGGCTGTCGCATCAAGGTTGAAAATCACTTCCTCGTCCGTCTCTTCCAGCACTTTGTTGAATAAGCGGTGCAGGTTTGTTTCGGCTTCTTTACTGGGAATGGTGAGTCCGTCTATCTTGAATACTTTGATGCCGTATTCGCGATAAAGCTGATGAGTGCTTGCGCATCTTTCTGCCAATCGGCAAAATCATTTTGTATGCTGGGATTGAACCAAAGACCGATTTCAATACCTAATTCCTTGCCACGTTTTACGATGGGATGCAAACCACGTGGATACTTTTGCGGGTCGGGTTTCCAGTAGTCTTTATTGTCCCAAATGTTCTTGAATGAACCGCGGGCTACAGCTGAATTAGGGCTTTTACCTATTTGCCAGCCATCATCAATCTGGAAATGGGTGATTCCCAGACGGGCGGCGCGTTCCAGTTCTTTCAAACAGAAGGATTCGTTTACTTTTGAGTCCTGGCTACGGTCTCCCCAGGTGTTCATCATAATCATCTCGTCGCGGTCGGCCCGGTAAGTACGTATATTCTTCTGATATGAACGAAGCGCTTGTAGTCGGCTCAGTTCACCTTCTCCGTATATTCCAATACGCATCCGTATGTTTGGGTCCAACGGTCGGGAGTCACGTCTTTCTCGGTAATGCCCAGGCCGGTTACTGTAAACTTCCCGAAATCAGTCAGAAAATCCTTTCCTTGATAGGCTAATTGTACCGAAGAGCAGGGAGCCTCTTTTAAAAAGAAGATGCCACAGTTGTCCTCGCCATTAAAGGCAAACAGCAGATTGCCGCGATATCCCAGTTTGCGATAGGAAATAATCTCTTTCTCGAAAACCAGGTTGTTGTGCCAGTCGGTCACATCGGAAAATTCCACGCTGCGAGCGTGCCAATGTTGTCCTTGGAAATGGAACTGGTCTAGTACAGCGGTTACTTCTTTAGATTTCATGTCTTCGGCGAATTCAATATTCTTCCGGTCGGCTGCACTAACTTCTCTGCCTCCGAAAATACTGTTTACTGTTCCTCTTAAATAGGTGTCGCAGGCTATGGCTGGACAATCATCATAAATACGATATACCGTTTTATATCTAGCTTCTCCAGGCTGAAAGAAACTTCTACTTTCAGATAAGCGGGAAATATTTTAGTCTCTTTTACGGGAACTACTTTGAGTGAACCGTTTGATGGTTGCGGCAAATTTTTCGTTACTCTGAAATCTGGAGTAAGGCTGTGGTTCTTCCATGATTTTCCATTACTCTTGTCGGTCAGGCGGTAAGTTATGATATTTCCCCCGTTCCACAAAAAGGTACGTTCGACCAAGCTGTTTCCGATGGTTAAAGTGTCATTTTTCAGACGGCCGTAACAAGTATCTTGTGCGTGTAACGAATATCCTCCGAAAAGGACAAATAATAATGTTAGAATATTTTTCATGATATGCGTGTTTTATTAATACTTAAATTGTAGTATCAACGTGTTTCTTACTTCTTGTTTTTTCAATGATAAATATACGAGGCTCTTTTAATAATTTTTGTTCATTGAACTTCTGATTATCGGGAATCCCTTCTTTTTTTCCTACTCCCTCTTTCATCAGTGCTTTCAATTCCGGTAGGTGTTTCTGATATACTCCTCTCGGAGTGGTGTTGTACTTTTACATAAGGAAGCTGCCATCCCGACAACTTCGCCCATCATTCCGGTGGTACGCATTACGCGGACAGTGCCCAGTGCCACATGGGTAACACTGATATTGCGGCCGGCCATAAAAAGATTCTCGATATTTCTAGAATATAGGCAGCGGTAGGGCACTGCGTAAGGATATATATGGATGTGTTTGGTTGCTGCTTTGAAGGGCGCATCAGGAAAGTGTGACGCATTGAGTGAATCCGGGAAATGCAGGTCGATGCTCCAGGTTGTGACGAAGGAGGCATCTTCGTGATAGACATTTTTGTCTATATCATCTTGCTTTAGAATATAATCGCCCAACAATCGGCGTGATTCGCGTTTCCCGGCAATATAGGCTACCCAGTCCAATGCGCGGTTCTTATATTTCTTGTTGTCCTTTAATTCATTTTTCAGAAAACTCCAGTTAGAATAGATGACCATTAAGCCATAATCACGTATACGTTCGAAGTCGTCGATTTGATTGAAGTTCATGCCGGTTTCCCATTTCCATTCACCCATCGTCACTTTTTCGCAATTCTTTTCATTGAATTGCAGGCCGTACGAGAAAATAGGGAAACGGGTAGGTTTACCTTTGTCTGCAGAGTACCATTGTACGGATGAACCCATTGTCATTTTGTCCGGTTGAATCGGTGCCAGCTCTTCTCCGTATTCGGTACGGGATTCGCGTCCCATGTTGTAGTCTGCACCGGCCAGATACCCGATGGTGCCGTCTCCGGTACAGTCGGAGAACAATGGTGCTTTCAGTTCCACTTCTTTTCCATTCTCTATATGCTTGATGATGACAGATTCTATTCTGTTGCCATCGGTCTTTACAGATATGGCGCGGTAGTTGGCATAAAGGGTGATATTCTTTTCATTGGCGATAAAAAGCTCCTTCTTTTCATCTTCATAGTTTGCGGCAGGTTTGGCATTTCCTTCTTTAGAATGTCCGAATTCTCTTATCATACGTCCCAGTCCGGAATTGGGGCCTACTCCGATATTGCCCCCTAAGTGAACCCTGACTTCAGAGCTATTATTGCCGCCAAGTACTGGGCGGTCGTTGATTAATGCCACTTTGCATCCCAATCTGGAAGCGGTTGCGGCTGCACACATACCGGCTATACCGCCACCAGTTACAATCACATCATAGGAGTATTGCTCCGGTTCGGCTGGAATATCCAGCATCTTTTTACGGAAATCTGTCAGTTGTGTGGCTGAGCGGGAGGGAGCTGCCCTTTTTCCGTAGTAAAATAAATGGCATCGCAACGGCCATTAAAACCGGTCAAATCTTTTAATGTCAGACTAGAGCTTCCTGCTTTTACAGAGACTGTTCCGGCAGGTTGCCACATCCATTGTTTGCCCTCGTCCCCTAAAACCACTGGCAACTTTTTATTGTCGACGGCTAAAGTGAATTTTCCCGGTCCTTTACCATCATACCAGGGAGAAGTCCAGTTGTAGGTGCGTACAAATACATAATATGTACCGTCTTCAGGAAAAGAAATGGTAGTGGAGGCATCCTCAACCGGGACTCCCATTCCATGAGCCATCAGATAAGGTGAACCCATGAGGTCCATGAATTGCTGGTCTACTACCCATCCCCCCTTTCTGTCAAAGCTTTCTGCTTCCACCAATAACTTGCTGGGTACTTGTTTCCTATTGCCTGAGGGCTTGTTGGCTTGTTGAAATAGTAGAACCTGCTTGTTGGGTTTTATTTCGAAAGTAATTTTGGTCCCTTTGAACAATTCCTTTAGGGTGGCTTCAAGTGGGGCATTGGATACCAGCAAATCTTTTCGGGTATCAAGATTGGGCAGTTTGTCGGTATAGAATACATTGTAGCCGCTAGTCTTTTCAATTTGAGGTATAATCTGCTTGATAGTCTGCTGGTTTATAGATAAACTGATTTGGGCAAAGCTATTTCCCCAGAAGAACAGCACTCCCAGTAATATTGAAAATCGCGTAATTATTTTATTTTGTCTCATGTCTTATCATATCAGGTTAATTACTTTTTTACTTTAAGGAAGGTACGACAAAGACTAACCCTAATTAAGCTATTAGAGTATATTAAAACTATATTTCTCGAATGTTTAAATTTTATTGTCGCTGCCAGAAGTAGGTCATTGTGTCTGAGGTAAAAATCCTATAAAATCTATTCCATATACTTTTTGTTTTAGTTAATATAAAGGGCTATTTTACACTACTAATATATTATAATCGTATTGTCAGATTCTATCTTGTAATTAATGCCGCCAGCTTGGCTGATGTATTCCAATACATTGTTTAAACTGCCGTTTTTAATGATGCCATGATAAGTATATTGTTTGGCTTTCTCGTTTTTGAATATAAATTTGCAATTATACATTCGAGTAAGCATGGTACAAATTTCTTCAAAGGATTCACCATAGAGTGCTAGTTCGTTGCTTCTCCACAGTAAGTTGCTTGCATTAGGATGAAGCTCGCTTTTTTCGAACTGTCCATTGGTCAGGTTGCAAACGAGCCTTTCGTTTGGCTTCATATATGCCTCGTGTCTGCCGTCGTCTACTTTAACCTTTCCACTTATCAGGATTACAGCTACTGATTTATCGTCTTTATGTGCACGTATATTGAAGCTTGTACCTAACGCTTGTACATTGATACCATTTGCTTTCACGATGAAAGGCTTTTCCTTGTCCTTTGCAACTTCAAAATAGGCCTCTCCTTCCAGGGAGACCATACGTGTTTTCTTGTTGTAAGTGTTGTCATATACAATTCTTGAATCGGAATTGATGTAGACCTTTGTGCCGTCAGCCAAAATGATGTCGGCCTTCTGCCCGTTGGATACGGACATGGTGACTTCTGTATTGGCGTCATCGGCCGGTCGTTTGACTCCTGCATAATAGGCTCCGCTTCCCACTGCCAATATGATGCAGGCAACTGCAGCATAGCGCCCAATCTGACGCAGGAAACGGTTCCTTGTTTTCAGGACCTTCGTTTCCGTGGTGGAACTTGCGTCTATCTGGCTTAAAAGTTCGGTGAACATTTCATTTTGTACGGCTTTGTCCATCGTGTCCGGAGCCAGTGCCCAGCATTGCTGATAGTATGCGGAAAATTTCTGTTGAAAATCCGGTTGCTTAATCCATGATTTCAACTGTACATCTTCTTCAGGGCTGGTCAGTCCTCGAAAGAAACGATCCAAAAGTTCAATATGACTGTCTTTTTTATCCATGTTCTGTAGTATATATCTGTATGCCTGCCAAAACACTCACGGATTTTCGTGCTTTAACAATTATTTAGAAAGTAGAAGGAGAGGAAAAGCATGATGAATTTGCGTAATTCTTCTTTCAGTAGTTTCATAGTACGGTAGAAATGAGCCTCTACGGCACGTTCCGTCAAATCTAGCTGTGAGGCGATTTCCTTGTTGGACAGTTTTCCTGCTCTTTTCAGCTGAAAGACTTCCCGTGAAACTTCTGGCAGGCTTTGCAGAAGTTGCTCTATCTGTTTTTCAATGATGGAGACGTCCATATCCATCGTATCTTCCTCGATAGCCTCTGCTTCTGTTTTCAGCTTGTTTTCTACAAATTTGTTGTGTAATAATCTTCGTTCGGTTTCTTTGTATACCATGTTGCGTGCGATGGTGCATAGATATGCCGGAAAACTTTTCTCGGTATCCAGATTACTGCGTTTTTCCCATATCGTCATGAAGCTGCTTTGGGTGATGTCTTTGGCTAATGATTTGTCATATACGAGAAGGACGATGGTGTTGTACAGCCTGGCACTGTATTTTTCGTACAATGCTTCAAAGGCAAATTTATTGCCTTCTCTCAACTTGGCTACCAATAAAGTATCATTTTCTTTCTGCATATTGATTCATCTTACATTTACGCATTCTGAATGGTAGTGTCTTTGTATAGTAAAGTACTATTCCACATAGACTCTGAAAGAATGAACTACAAAGGTGGTGTTTT
>ENA-OQLB01000343-OQLB01000343.1-human-gut-metagenome-genome-assembly--contig:-NODE-343-length-27218-cov-11.136281_pt1 | contig 27218 bp, 27 predicted proteins | sample MGYA00242656_ERZ504813 | MGnify/ENA primary metagenome ERZ504813 (study PRJEB26092, sample SAMD00036388) | human gut metagenome | host: Homo sapiens | study: EMG produced TPA metagenomics assembly of... | reverse complement strand
CAAAAACGTAACATAATCGTCAACAGCAATATTGATGTAGGCAGGAAAACTAATAATCGTTGTTATTCCAAATTGCCAAATCACGAACAGCGTTATACCGATCACCGACAAATACCTTTTCTCTTACGAGCAAAAAATATATCGAAATAAAAAAAGAATAAATATACTGCCCAAAGGCAAAGCAATATATCTATCCCACACATTAATACCCTATTCGTCCACATAAAACGTATCCTCCATAGAACAATATTGTTCACTAATTATCTTTCTCCGGTCTTCACTGATTGAAATTTTTTGTCCATTATCCATTACTACAGAATCATAAGATTGTCCGGAGATATGTTTATAATTCACCAGAAAAGACTGATGAACTCGCAAAAAAGAAATTTTACATGTTTTAAGGGTTTCTTCAATCTCATTAAGTTTTCCGTACAGTTCAAGGATTTCTTGTTCCGTTACAATAAATATTTTTCGTTTGTTGCTTTCAAAATATAAAATATCCTTGATTGGTACTTTATGATTCATACGTTGATAACTATAGCGAAAATAAAAATCTTCACTATTAATGTCTTCATATACCGACTTAAAGCACTTTTCCATTATTTTATCTGTTACAGGTTTTACAAGAAACTGAAACGGTCTTACCTCAAAGGATTCCCTCATATAACTTTCATGGCTCGTAACATAAATAATTCGCACATTTTTATCGTATGTTCTAATTCTTCTAGCTGCCGAAATACCATCTTCTTTATCCATTTCTATATCCAGATAAATAACATCATACCTCTCACCTGCTGCGATAGCATCTGCTAAACTCTTTCCATTCCAGAATACTTCTATTTCAGTATCAACAAAATTTCTTTTAGCTATATCCTGGAGAAGTCTTTCGATTTTTCCAGTTATTTGAATATCATCATCACAAATTGCTATATTTAACATTCACTCCACTCTCTTCTGCATGTTTGCTGATTTTTTCTTCTCACTCGTTTTTTTTACTATTTGTATAATTGACCAAATCATCTCCTGATCACATGGATCTAACTCTTTATACACTTCCACTAAATCGTAATATTCGTCTAGTACTTCGTTCATTTTCATCTGCCCATTCAAATCTCTTTTTACATCTGAAACTCCCAGCAAATAATCTGTTGTTACATTGAAGTAAGCAGCAATCTTTTTCAGAATATCTACTTTTATTAACGTAACATCTCTTTCGTACTTACTCAACATTTGCTGTGTTATCCCTAATTCTACTGCAAGGATTTCCTGTATTAACCCTCTTTTCTCACGTAATTGTTTAATACGACTTTCCATAATTGCCTACCTCTTAATCATGTTGTACTATCATGCTACCCTATTTCATTCATAGCGATACAAATAATAGAAGTAATCAATTACGCAAAATATGCAAAATACGAAGACGAGCAGTGCGATCGCACTGCTCAAATCTTATTCATGTAGCCATATAAATGATGTTGTTGCGGAATATATTTCCTGATAAATAATATCCGCCATTTCACTTTCAGAAGCTTCTTTATTTTTTTCTCCTATTTCTCTTCCCACTTCATTGTTATGTAAGTCCATATCTCTATGTGCTGTTTTTGGATATCCGTCTGATTCTGTTCCTGTAACATCTTTGTCTTCATGAGCAGTTGCAAATAACTCTGCTCTTTCTTTTCCTATTAAAACAGTCATTTCAGCATTCCAAATTCCATGACGAAAAGCATCACTTCTGTTTCCTAAACCATTTGTCCCAAATTTTGCCTCTGTCTGCGAAGTAGCAATATTTTTTGCTTTATTTACCTTTAGGGCATCAAAAGGATAACGAATACATAGTTTCTTTTCTGAATCTGTAAGCGCATTCCAAATATCTATAATCCCTCTTTCCACATCTTGATGATTGGCTTCCAAAAAAGACATGAGCATTTCTTCTGAATAATCTGGGTGAGTAGCCTTAATGTTCTGGATTTCTGCAATCAATTTTTCAAAATCCCCTTCTTCTGCACCAATCAAATCACTTCTTTGCTGGTCATTTTCGCTTGCCATAACAGAGAATGGAAAAGCCATTATCACCACCAGCATTAGGCTGAATACTTTAAATAGTTTCTTCATAGAATATACCTCCGATCTCATATTATGATTATATTTTACCATATTTAATGTACTATCCCATCTACATGTAATTTTTTCGATTCCCTGTGTAATAATTCCCATAGAGGCATTTTCAAAAAAAAGAATGGCAGTATTAAACAACCGCCATTCCACTCTTCATATACTTTTTACCACAGTAAAATGCAACCAAATCGGTATCTTCCAAATTTACCCATTTTTAGCATTTTCTATCTTTATTTCACTTCTATTTTTACTGTTCCTGAAAAATCATTACCTACAATCCCGATATAATTACTGCCATCTGGTAATGTTATTGTATTTTCATAAGTACCTGTTGTTTTTATTAAAGTTTTAGGTTCATTGCTACCAGAAATAATGAATATTTCAGCTTCTCCTTTTGTTATTTCTAGGTTACAAAACAATTCAACCTGCTTCCCTGCCGCTCTTTCTATTGTTGTTCCTCCAAAAAGATATTCTGTATCAGAAAATTTTTTGTACTCTGCTTGATATGTCCCCGTATAATAATCTTCCCCATAATCTCTTTTCCCTTGCAGGTTTATATCATTGGTTAATTGTACTTCTCCCACCTTTTCGACTACTGCATTATATTTTTCCAACACCTCCTCTTTTGAACACCCAGACAATAACAAGCAAAACATTAGAATAAAGAAACAACTTTTTTTCACTTATAACCACCCTTTCTTTGGTTTGACTTTTTTTGTTTTTGTACGAGTTTTTTTGTTCTCCTTTTCTTTCATTGTTGCGACTAAAATTACAGAAATAGCGACAATAATTATCAAGCTACATAAACACAATGGAAAACTCCATTGTACGGATGTATCATAACTTCTATACCCAATTAATCCCAGACTTGCAGTAATAGGATATATATTAGCCAATGTCATATTTCCTGCTGCAAACATACCTCCATATCCATACACAAAAGCAACAATGACACCTATCATAAAGCCGCCTGATAGTCTGCTTGTTATAACAATAATTGGTAATACCGCTAGATACAAAAATAAATTTTCCAATGTTATTTGTACTAATCCTTGAATTACCAAATTTACTGTAAATCCAGGAAAACCAACTATACATTCTGCAATTAACGTAAATATTGTACAAATAAGCCCAAATAATATTGATAACATTGCACATACAATAAGTTTCCTACCAACAACTTTTTAAATGAAATTGGAATGGTAATAATATTCTTCAAAACATCGTCTTTTTCTTCCCGCGATATAATATATCCAGCAATCAAAGCTATGCACATTGGGAAAATCATTGACATATTATTTTTGATTACCTGCTCTATTAAGTATCGAAAATCCCATACAGATCCATCATTAGCCATAGAAGTAAAAAGTGTCAATAGAACAGAGAGTAGCATAAGAGCTATCCCCGCCCATATAATATGATAACGTTTTAATTTCAATAATTCGGTTTTTACAATAGTCCTCAATTTTATTCCCCCCTTTTCTTGTACAAACAGTCAATTAATAGTATTGAAATTCCTGCCATAATCCCAAGAATTAATATTACTTGAAAAGTTGAAGGAATTAATCCATTCATTTGTTCAAGGTTCATATTAATTCCATGTCTTTTCATATCTCCAGCACTCCAAAATGTTGTAAGCGGCGTAGGAAGTAACCATAATATTGTCTTAGGTAATGCATCGAAAAGTGCTGTTGCACTCATATTTAAAACGCTATAAAAAATACATAATAAAACAGAGAAAACATAAGTACGACTAAAAAATACCACTATAACAATCAATGGTAATGTTCCAGCGGTAATAAATATTCCTGTTTCAACCGCCAGAAATATTTTGTATCCTAAACCGTATACATCTAACGTAAACATACCAACCAGAACTGTTGCTACCGTTGATGCTATGCAAAATACAACGCCTATAATAAATAGCACTATAATTTTTGCTGTAACTACTTGCGTACTGGATAATGGGATTGTTTTAATATTTTTAAATGTATCATTATCACGTTCAATAAAAAACAACATAGCAGCTACTACTCCGATAATACAGGGTAATAAAAATTGGATTCCATACCCCAATATCATATTGAATAGTCCGTCAAATGCATCCGCTTTATCAATATATTGCTCCATCATAGCTGGTGTTGTCATTAAATAAGCCAATGGAAGCGGAAACATAAATGCAGCTAAAGTTACTAAAAGAATAAACTTTTTTCTTTTCAGTTTTTGAAATTCAACCTTAACTAATTTAAGCAATTCCTTCACCTCCGGTCACCCTTTTAAAATAATCTTCCAATGTTTCTTCGCATAAATGAACTTCTGTAATTTCCAATCCTTGCTTTACAAAAACATAAGTAATTTCTGATCTAGGGATTGTTGTATTATATAATTGAAGTCTATTTTTATCACATATTTGAAAATCATCACATTCAAATTCTTTTCTTAAAATTTCCGCTGCGCGCTGGCTATCCGATACCATAAAATTGACATAGCGACTATTTTTTTTCGCCAATTCTTTCATACTTTCTTCTTCAAGTAAAATTCCCTTATCAATAATCCCTATATCATCTGCCAGTAATTCTATCTCTGATAATATGTGACTAGAAATCAAAATAGTTTTTCCCTGAACATCACATAACTCTCTAATAAACGAACGTACCTCTGCAATACCTATAGGATCCAAACCATTAATAGGCTCATCTAATATCAGCAAATTGGGATTGTGCATAACTGCCAATGCAATGGCCAGTCGTTGTTTCATCCCAAGTGAATATTCCGCAAATAACTTTTTATCACGATAGGGCAAACCGACAACTTCCAAAGCATCTCTTACACACTTACTTTTATTTAATCCTCTAAGCTCCGCAAAAATACGAAGATTTTCAGTCCCAGTCAAATTAGGATAAAATCCTGGTGATTCTATTAAACTACCTATATGCGGTAAAATATCTTTACTATTGGTTTCCATACTTTTCCCAAATATTTTTATGTTTCCCGATGTCGGTTTTGTTAATCCTAACAGCATTTTCATTGTAGTCGTTTTTCCTGCTCCATTACGTCCCAACAGTCCATAAATTCTTCCTTTTTTCACATGCAAGTTCATTGCAGAAACACTCTTTTGCTCTCCATACTGTTTTGTTAAATTATTGGTTTGAATAATATATTCACTCATTTTTTTATACCTCCTTTTTTTATACTGTAATTATATACCAACTACATTGAGATTTCCTTGAAGTAACCTTGAGGTAACCTTGAGATTTTCCTCTTTCTCTATACTTCTTTTTCCACAAGATGTATAATAATTTAAACTATAAAATTTTAGGAGATAAAAATATATGTATGATAAATTTATACTTATCGTTGATGATGAACAAGAACTACTCACCCTTATTAAAACAATATTTGAAAGAGCAGGCTATACAAAAATAATGACCGCAACATCTGGAGAAATGGCTTTACAAATAATAAGAGAAACTCTACCTGACATGGTTATTCTTGATGTTATGTTACCTGGTATGGACGGATTTGAGGTATTGCAAGAAATCAGAGCCCTCAGTAAACTTCCGGTTCTTATGCTGACCGCCAAAGATGCAGCCGAAGATCGTTTTTCTGGTTTTGAATTGGGAGCAGATGATTATTTAATCAAACCATTTTTGCCTAAAGAACTATTGTTACGTGTTCAAGCTATTTTAAAAAGAAGTTATCCTACAGAGAAACGAATTATAGAATTAGAAAATTCTTTTATAGATATTGATAAGGCAGAAATACATCGTGAAAATAAAATTATTCCTTTGACTGCTAAAGAATACAATATATTATTAAAACTTGTAGATAATGCCAATCACATTGTAACAATAGGAACTCTTTGCCAAACTGCTTGTGGTGAAATGTGGCAAGGGTATGAAACTACCCTCATGACACACATTCGGCATCTTCGAGAAAAAATCGAAAAAAATCCTTCTTCTCCTGTTTCACTGCTAACAGTTAAGGGGCTAGGGTATAAATTGCTAGTGAAAGGAGTAAAATAATGAAGCTTGCCAAGCGTTTTTTTAAAAAATATCTTCTTTCCACCCTTATTATATTGATTTTATTTTTTGTACTAAATATTATTTTAATATGTGGGACTTTACTCATGGCATGGAATAATTCTACTGATCCAGATATACCCGTCCAAACCATTAGCAAAAATATCACGCTCAATGTAGATGGAACAATTTCTTCTACTGATTATATAGAAAATACTCTAAAAAATAAAAGTGCCTGGGCGATGATTTTAAACGAACAAGGAAATGTCATTTGGGAAAAATTTTTACCCGAAGAATTGCCAAGAACCTATTCAAATTTACAAATAGCCAAGTTTAGTCGGTGGTACTTACAAGAATATCCTGTTTTTATCCAAGAACATTCTGCCGGCTTATTGGTTATCGGGTGCGAACCTAATAGTATAACAAAATACAATTTTTCAATAGATATTAATTATATTCACAGCCTAATAGTCGGTATCTTTTTAATGATTTGTTTTAATATATTACTGATATTTATATTATTCTGGCGTAATACACATAAAATAGAAAAATCTATAGTGCCAATCATTGACGGTATTGACTCTATTGCTCAGGGAAAACCCATTACCCTTTCAGAAACAGGTGAACTTTCAAGTATAAATGCTGAACTAAATAAGGCTGGAAAACATCTTCTACAAAAAGAACAGGCACGTGCCGAATGGATTAATGGTGTTTCGCATGATGTCCGGACACCTCTTTCTATTATTTTGGGATATGCTTCTGAAATCGAAAAAAATGAAGATGCTTCGCAACCTGTACAACTACAAGCAAGTATAATTCGTAAACAAAGCGAAAAACTCCGTAGCCTAATCGCAGATTTAAATTTAACTTCAAGACTAGAATACTCTATGCAACCTTTAATAAAAACCAGTTTTTCTCCTGTGGAAATTGCCCGCCAAGTAATCATTGGCTTTATGAATGGACCAATAGACAACAAATATTCTTTTGATTTTCATTCATCATCTGATATGATTCCAGTATTGATCAAAGGAGATACGGAACTTTTTTCAAGAATGCTAAGCAATCTAATTCAAAATTGTATTAATCATAATCCTCATGGTTGTGAAATAACAGTTGAAATTTTAAAAGAAAATGATACCTGTATTATTTCCGTCATTGATAATGGTGACGGTATGACTTCTACACAAATAGAAAAAATGAATAGTGGTATTTTTCCTAATAATATGTACAATTCAAATGGGGAGTCTGTTCATGGATTTGGTCTAAAATTGGTTTACCAAATATTAACCGCCCATAACGGAAATATCAAATATGAAAATATACTTCCTCATGGCTTAAAGGTCATATTAGAGATACCTATTGAACATATTGATCCGTATGAAGAAAAGATCTCTTAAAAGAACAGGTGAAAGCCATTATCTGACTTTCACCTGTTCTTAATTATTTACACTATCATAATAAGCTCCCTTTAACTGAAGTAGTTCCACATGTGTTCCGGATTCAATTATTTTTCCTTTTTCAACTACGTATATTGTATCAGCATCTTGTATGGCATTCAGTCTATGTGTAACTACAATCTGGGTAATATGTAGTTGTTTCAAATTATTACATATTCTTCGTTCTGTAAGAGGATCTAAGTTGCTTGTGGCTTCATCAAAAATAATAACTTCCGGTTTCAGTGCCAATGCTCTTGCTATAGCAATACGCTGTTTTTGTCCTCCTGAAATGTTCTGTCCATTTTCTCCCACAAATGTATTAAGTCCCAATGGGAATTTTTCTATATCATCTTTCAGTTCTACTAAATCTAAATAATGATATATTTCCTCATCTGTCAACGTATTTGTAATATCCACGTTTTCTCTAATTGTTCCATTCATTGCCATTGGAACCTGAGTAACTATGGCAAATATCCGATCTATATCCTCTTTGCATATTTGTTTTATATCTTCCCCGTTTACTAAAATTTGTCCTTGATAATGAGAAAAGACGTTCAATAATAATTTTGTAATTGTAGTCTTTCCACTTCCTGAACTTCCTACAAATGCTATCTTCTCCCCCTTTTTTAGCATCATACTAACATTCTCTACATCTGGCTTCGTGCTTCCATAGTAAGAAAATGTTACTTGCTGCATTTCCATAGACTCAAATGAATTAATATGCTGAGTACCATTTTTACGGTTAGATTTATAATTCATTAACTCTTTTAAACGAATCATTGTTTCCTTTAAAACATTAATTTGAGGTACCACCAAAGATAGAGTTTGAAATGGACCTGTAAAATATCCGGCAAGTGTGACAAAGGCTATTAACGTTCCTAATTCCAACCTATTATCACAAACCAAGTATCCTCCTATAACGTAAAGTATCAATGAAGAAGCTATTGAAAAAGCCCCCACCACCGACTCCATAATATCACTTATTTGTACACGCTCACGTAATCTCTTAATTAAATGCTTATAATCCTGTTTCAGACTATCACTCAGCATATTCTCTATTCTCATGCACCTTATTTGCTGGATATTAGTCAAAGTTTCTACCATTCGTGCCTGTAATGCACTCTGATCTGCAATATAATTTTTAACCTTTATTCTAGCTTTTTGATTTAAAATCATTACTATTGTTATCTGTATAACAGTCATTACTATTATAACTGCAAACAATGGTATTGACTGTGTTATCATCATTATTCCGCAAAAAACAGCAGTAACCACATCTATCACTGTTGAAATTAGAGCTGTTGATATAAATTCGTATATATCACTGACACTATTAAAGCGATTTTCAATATCTCCTGATGAATGGCTTTCAAAATAACTTAAATCAATATCAAATATTTTATTCAGCATTAAAAATATAGTATCTTTGTATATATTATTCTGTAAAATAAGTATTACCCTTTTTTTAGCTAAATTTGCAAGTAAATAACTTAATGCCACTGATAATATCAGTAACGCATATTTTACAAAATTGAAGCCTAATGTATCATACGTTATTTCATTGACTATTTTTTTATAATGAGCGGTGGAATCAATATAATTCCCTGTGTAACCAACGTTAGAATACTTGCCAGAAATAATTTGCTTTTATTTATAGGTATAAGAAAAGACTCACGTTTCTCACGTTTATAATTCTTTTCTGTTGGTCGAACACATACAAGTACATCTAAAAAATTCTTTTTAATAGATGAATAATCAACCTTTTCTTTTCCTTTTAAAGGATCTAAAAGTATATATTTCCCATATTTTTTCTCCGCAACTACAACATAATGATTTTCTTTTGAACACATGATAATCGGTAAACATTTTATCAAATTTTCTTCGGTTTCGTAGTTTCCATACGCCTTGAATGAAAAATTATGTTCTTCCGTAATTTCTTTCATTTTTGCTAAAGACATACCATTTCTTCCAATACTTGTTGTAGCTTTTAATTCACTAATATCTATCTTATATTTATAATATTGGAAGATCATTGTCAATGCTGCTATACCACAGTCTGTTGTCCCCATCTGGCGAATCAATGGCACACTTTTTTTTGTGCATAAATACACCTCCCTAGTATAATAAATTAGTATTGGAAATAATAAATTCTATTATTTCCAATACTATCATTTTAGACTTCCAGAGCAATTACACAAGGTAAATCTTTTTTTATATCTCGCAGCAAAGAATATCCCATGCCACATAGTCCTGTCATAAATCCTTGCAATTTATATCCATATAGATACGCATTATCGCAATCAAATACACCATTACATACATTCTCAGCAATAATATCACGAATATCTACATAATATTTTTCTATCTTTTTATCTGAATGGTCTTTTAAATATTCAAATAAAATTTCTGTATTACCTAAATTACCATGACATAGACAATTGTTTCCTAAAATTCCCTCTTTTAATATTGTATTCACTGCTACTTTTATATCATTTTCTATCAAATCCGAATACCGCCCATTCAATATGACATTTACTTTAGATCGGCTAAGCAATATGCCTGCAGCGCCATGACACCAAGCAACGGTAAAACTTCCTCCATCAGATGCTTTTTCTCCTGCATATACCCTTTCGTCTTTCCAATTTCCTTTTTCTTTCACAAATAAAGAATTTTCAAATTTAATGCCATCGAGCAGTGATAATAAATACTCCTCTTTCTGAGTCACCTGCCATAGTTTTGCCAGTGCTAAAACTATTCCAGATGCTCCATGTGAAAATCCCGCTAACGGCGAAGTTCTTCCATCTCCATTCCATCCGCCTTTAATAGAGCCTTCCTTTTCCTGAGCATTTACTATTATATCTCCTGCTATTTCTGCCGAAGCGATATACTCTTTATTTCCGGTTAGCTGATACATATTGATCAATGTAATAACTGCGCCTGCATTACCATAGACAAGATCAAAACTGTTATCTCTGGTAATCGCTTTCTTTAATATTTTATAGTGCTTTTTTGCATAATCCAAATATTTTTCTTTATTTGTAATTTTATACAGTACCTCATAAGTGTACATTATAGACGCTTCTCCACCAAAGGCGCCACTGCTTTCATTTTCTATTCCCTCATTTCGTTCACACATCTCATCTGTGTATGTAAATAATTCCTTTTCAATCGCATTGCATATAATAAGGTACTCCTTTTGGGGATCAACAGTATACAATGCGTTAAAGAAAATTGCTAGCCCAGACATTCCTTCATATAAATAGGTACCAAGTGGTCTTATATCCCATGAGCAGTCATCTTCATTTCCTATTAGAGTAACACCAATCCAATTAACTTCTGTTCTATCTTTATTAAAAACAGCAGTTTTTATAAGAGAATCAGCCAATTTCTGAACAGCTTTTAACAGATGAGCCTTATTTTTTTCTCTGTGCGGAATCATTTTCATTTGTTGAAGCTCTATCTTTTTATCCTCAACCTGAAATTCGTTTATCTCTGTCAGAATAATATTCATGAACATTAATTGCCTTTTTAAATCATCTTCATCTAACAATACTATCTTTTTCTTTAAGTGTTCCAAACTGGTATATTCAAAATAGTCTTCGATTTTCTCACCTTCTGATCCGAAAAGAGATTTACCTGATGTATTGAGATAAAAATATGGAATGTCCATGTTTAACATGTCTTTTATCTCACATTTCACAACACCTTTATCTCCTTGTGTAGCTTCATACTGTTTAAATAAACTACACAAAAACATTTGTCTATCTCTTCCATCTTGCATAAAATCCGGATGAAAAGATGTGTGTAATAACATAGAATATCTTTGGGTATCCTGAACTAAATGGCGAATATTTAAATTACCAAACATATCGGCATATTCAAGAAACTTTTCTTTGTTCTCCAAAACATATTTATACGCATCTTCAAATCCTGCATTTATTTCTTTTAGATAATGAAATGCTGATACATTTTCTCCATCTAATTTAACAAGATTTTGATTTACTCCAGTTGTAGGATGTTCATATACAAATCTCATATTTGAAGTACATAAATCCGCTATTTTAGGAATAACTATAGGATATTCCTTTCCCTCACTACCTTTAATTGCACTCATATCTACGCCTTGGCCCAAATTTGAAAACCTATAGTGTGGCAATAAACCTGAGTATAATACTGACTCATGAAGGATATAATTTATTTCCTCCTTTGCAGAATTTGTTCTCCCTCTTCTACGGTTATCTAGTATAGTTTCTGCATCTATAATAATTGGATATTCTCCTGCGGCAATCACATTTTCTTCATGTAAATCATTTGTATTAAGAATATAACTACCGAAAATCAATATTCCAAATCTATAAAAATACCGTCTGATTTCATCCTCTGTTTTACAACTTTTATAATATACAAATTCCTCCCAACCATACTCCTGACAATCTAATATTTTTGGTTCATACATCTCATATTTACAACCAGCATTTATCTTTCCCAGAAAATCGAAATACACTTTTTCAATTTTTAATGAACGTGGTTTATACACAATTTTAGTGCCATTATCCAACTTAAGAATACTTACCCCATTCCCTTTTTTATGAGAATCCGAGATATTAGAACTTATTTCAACTACATTTTTAAATTCTAAACCTCCACAAAATTTATTCGCAATTTCATTTTTATCTTTATTAAGTCTTTCTAATAAAAGTACATAATAAGAAGATAAGTTTTCTACGGTTTCTGTAACTGAACGTAGTAAACATGGATATATATTGAAAAGCTCCTGTTTATACGATTTCTTACTTAAAAAATTATTATTATAATAATCGTATTCTTCCTCTGAATTTCTTCCATTCAGTTTTCCCGTCTTCTTACAAAGATACATTTCAAACATTAATATTCCAAGACTGATCTTCCCTAATCTCTCTAATAAGGTATTTGCGTATGTATCTATAATAGAATCCGTCAAAAAAAGACTTGTTCCATTTTTTAATATGTCTATTCCGTAATTGATTAAAGGTATAAAAAATTATCAAATGCCAATTTTTCTCCTTTGAATCCGGAATAGTTATAATTGATTGGTTTTTCAAATAATTCTATTTTTACCTTTTCCATTTCTGACATCACGTGATTGTTTTCACATACATAATTTTCAGAATTTAAAACTTTTACTAAATCAATACCATAACATTTCTCAGCAACTCTTAATGTATCTTCTCCTAAAATCTTTTTCCAATATTCAAATATATCTTTTTTATTTTCTGCTTCTGATGTTGTATAACTTCTTTCTGTAAAATATGATGCTCTCTCAGTATTCATGTTCTTAAACACCCCATTCTGCTTTCCATTTCAACTCACAATTCGTATCTGTACTGCACAAACTTCAATTAACGCTTACCCTCTTTATCAACACCTGTGTTTATTTCTTAGGGCAGCAAGGTTTCAGCAAAGTACCAAAATAGCATTCTGCTGTACTTGTACATAAAACTCCGCCGGAATTTCTGGTTTCACCAGCTCCTGCTACAAATTTGTTTAAATCTGCTTCCTGCAGCTCCATCATAACGTTACCAGCTGGATTGCTAAAGTTTTCTTCTCTTGTAATAGGATTTCTCATTTCACTCATAATTATTTCTCCTTTCATAAATCAATTTTGTACAGTACAGATACTAATTCTAAATTGAAATGGTTGAATTATTTTCTTCTGTTCCTTACATTTTAGATAATACACCTTTTATTTCTTGAAATTTTATTCATGTAATAAAATCGACTGTCTATGTAATTTTTGTTAGAATATTAATAGTTTTGTTTTTTCACATCTTCCATATAAAAATATTACTGTCTACCAACGTAACCGTTCAAAACAAAAATCTTTTCTACAATGTCAAAAGCGGATATGCGCTAAATCGCATATCCGCTCCAAATTCTTTCAAACCGCAAATAATATTTCCCTATATATTCTCTGCAACTCTCATAATATTCAATTATCCCACCATATTTTTCGATATTTGCTAGGTGTCCTCCCATACTTCTGCTGAAACGCCTGGTTAAACGTCCATTGGCTTTCAAATCCGAATTCAAGATAAATATCCATAATCCTTTTATCTGTATTTTCCAGCAGATTGGAATAATAATGATGTAATATTCATCACCAAAAATGATTATCAAATTTCAACAAAAAGATGTAAATAATATCAAATACACCGTCTACCTTTTACCTCAATTTTTTTAATCAATCTTATTTCCGCTTACCAACATTTTCTTTTTTTAAAATTTTAGAAGTTTTTACAAGTGCTTCTATTAAAGTTAAACCTGTCAGAATTACAGCAACCCCCATCATAAATAATGTCCATGCTTTGCCCTTATCAAAGGTTACCAAAATAGCTATCACAGCTACAGGCATGTTTATATATCCTAAACTTGTTGCCCATTGAATAAAAAAATTCGGCCAAAACTTTTTCTCTTCTTCCACTTCATTCACTGTTTTCACTTTTTTAGCGAAATAAAACATACAGACTATAGATACAGCTATCAGTATTATCTTCCATACGCAATTAGCTTTCGTTTCCTCTGGTGGAAAAAAGGTATCTATCATGATAACTGCTATTCCAATGATAAACGCTATTTCACTATACAATCCTGAATAAGCGGAATCTTTCATGTCATTTACTTTTTTCTTTAAAGCAGTAATCATAAATTGGTGGTACCGTTTCGCACTTTTCTTATTTTCATTCATATCATATATCCTCCATTCGTAATAACATACCGTTTCATCTCAATTATATCTCCAGGAAACTACAGCTTTTTCAACCGATACCCCACATTGACCAATGTTTCGATAATATCATGTCCCATCTTTTTTCTTATCTTCCATATCACATATTCTACTGTTCTATATGGTATCTGATCGTCATGATAATAAATCCCCCATACAGAATGATAAATATTTGTCTTTGGCATTACCCAGTTTGCTTTAAAGCCAGTAGGTATAAAACTTCAAATTCCCTGGGTGTCAGGTCTATCTCCTTTCCTTCGTAGATAACCTGATAGGACATTGGATTTAACTGTAATTTCCCATTGCCCAACACTACATTCTCTTTATATTCTGGAAAAACATACTTCATGTGTATGCCTCCTCTTGATTTGTAAATTCAACTTTTCTCATTCCAGAAAGAAATACTGGACGAAAACTTCCCGCCCAGCACTTCTTCAATTATCAGTTATTTTAATGTACTCTCTATATCCTCCGCTGCCTTTTCTATAATTTGAAGATACTCCTGGAGCTTTTCAGATTGGATATTTCCCTTTTCTGCAAGTGAATTGATTAGAAAACAACTTGCTTTTATGCAGCTTAGCGGATTTCGGATATTGCTCTGCAATTGTGCCCGCATAGTGCGATAATCATTGTCTATATTCAGTGTCCTTGTCGCTGCCTTTTCGCAAAGGTCCAGTAATGGATTGATGTACTCTGCTAATTCCTGCACTAGACTATTCAAATATCCACAACTAACTCTCTGCTCCAAACACTGTTCTAAAAGAATACTGTTCAAGTCATTTAACAGCAGTCTACATTCTTTTTTACATTCCATTTCAACAGCTCCATTCATACACGATAATCAATAATAGAAAATTTCTTTTCTCAGGTCACTATTTGTATATAAAATCATAGGCACCATAATTTGCATCTAAATCTTCGCTTATGTACAGAGTAGATATTCCCAAACTTTTTACCGCATGATAGATAAGTGTAGTAAGCTAAAACAGTAAAGATATAGTTTTACATTTAAATCTGAAGAATCAAAATTAAACATCGTTCGTAAAAAATAGGGAGATCCTTAAAAGTTTCTCCCTAAAAAATCATCTCATAAAATTGTTGTTTTATATAATTCTCCCATCAACAATTTGTATGATCTCATCGGCATTCTGAGCCAGATTCATATCGTGTGTAATCATAATAATTGTTTTTCCATATTTTTTGTTCAAATTACGAAAATATTCCATAATTTCATACGAAGTATTTTGATCCAAATTTCCTGTAGGTTCATCGGCAAGTAATACCTCTGCTTTCGTAGCCAGTGCCCGCCCGATACTTACCCTTTGCTGCTGCCCGCCTGACAATTCTCCTGGCAAATGCTTTTCTCTCTGTCTCAGCCCAAGAAACTGTATCAATTCATCAATATATTCATCATCTACGGTTTCACCCCCAAGAGTAAGAGGCAGAACTATATTCTCTCTTACATTCAGCATAGGAAGCAAATTAAATTTTTGGAAAACAAAGCCAATTTTTTTTCGATGAAATTCTGACATTTCGTTTTCTGAAAACTTCATAATATCTAATCCATCTACTTTTATACTTCCTTCTGTAGCCATATCCAAACCACCAATCAAATGCAGCAAAGTGCTTTTACCGCTTCCGCTTGGCCCTACAATTGCAACAAATCTTCCTTTTTCTATATTTAAGTTCACATGCCTTAAAGCCATAACTTCAACATTCCTACTGTTTGAATATTTCTTACTTAAGTTCCTTATTTCGATAACGTTCATACTCTTTCACCTCCGAAAAAAATACTAATTAATAACTATATAATCACAAAAGTTATAATATTAATCTCCAATTATTCAATATAGTTCATGTCCTCAATGATATTTTTACTAGAGGATTTTTTTACTATCCAATAAGATATAAATGCACAAACTGCCAATGTAGACAGGCATACTAATAAGTAAATCGCTACATCAAATTTATACACATATCCAAAGTTTTTCAAATCAGATTGACTATACAAATATCTGCTGATAATTTGTGAAGCTCCATACCCCCCAATAAACGACACAAAACAGATGTTAGCAATTTCTAAGATAACAATTTCTTCAACCGCCTTGTATTTTAATCCGATTGCTCTTAAAATGGAGTTTTCACGCTTTCTAGTTTGCACCCGAAACTTCATATTATTTGCAATATTAGTTAATGCTAATATCAAAAATACCAGAGCAATTCCCACAATGTTAATAATCTCTTTTTGGTACAACATATCCGCCTTGTCTCTTTCAGTAATCAAGCTTCTTGTTGAAACCTGGGAGTTTTTTGTGCCTATATTGATCAGCTGATTTTCTAATTGTATTTTTTCTTCATCGCTCAAGTTCTCTTTTCCATTTATATACATACTTTGTATTTTTGAGTCCCCAATCAACCCTTCTATATAGGCATCCTTTGTAATGAAAATCGGATATTGAGAATATTTCACGTCAGAAATATATGGGAATGAAACAACAGCCACTATTTTGTATTTCTTAGTTGTGTAATCTGATACATTATCCAAAAATCTTTCATAATCCTGCGTACCTGTTTTCATGTCTTCCCTATATTTTATACTGATCTGCTCTCCGACTTTATATTGAAATAACGGTTCGCCATCTTTATACCACCCTACTTTTTGGATTCCGGTTTTGTCATCACTTTCTCGCATTTCACAAAGAATCACCTCATTTTCTTTGATTTCTTCGGGAATAAACTTCCCATCAATAACATATTTTTGCAATTTTGCAAGTGCATTATCATTATATCCATACAGTACCGACTTATAGACTTGATCTTCTCCATCAAATCCATCATCTGAATACCCATAAATTTCTTTTTTCTTCGCATTTGAAGCATTAAAATATTCATTATTTTTTTCCACATCCCCATTATCTACAACACGAATTGGAAGCCCTGTAGCTGTTTCTATCTCTTTGACCTTATCTAAAGAGAGAATTTCTTTAATTGACTCTCTTGAGATTCCATAATCTGCCGTTTGGAATGTCAATACGTTCATAGCATATTCTCCATTAAAAAAGTACATTTCTTTTGTTTCATAATGAATATCATGTGCTATTTGTGCTTTATAAAACAACCCATAAAATAAACTTACTCCCATACATATTGTCAACATCATAAAAATGCTAGTTTTGAAATCACGGAGTACATATTTTAAAGACAAAATCCAAAAAGTGCGAAGTTTGCTGCTGCTTTTATCAATACGAAGGAATTTACTACTTCTATGGACATTAGGATCAACTTCATTAGAAATCACTTCTATAATTGATTTTTTATAAATGCTGTGACAAGCAACCAAACCTACGCAGGAAATCGCTACAGCTAGCAGAAGCAATCCAATTATAATCTGTATAACTGGAACAATCACTCCAAAGCGTACCCTTTCTCCATACAAATAAATAATCTGTTTTTCGTCTCCAGATAGTTTCATCACGCCCCGAGCAATTCCATTGCCTATACCTACACCCAATGGTACTGCTACTACATATATAATTCCTAACTCTAATAAGATATTTTGCTTAAAAATATTTTTTTTAATCCCTATTGCTCTTAAAACACCATATTGCTCTTGTCTCGCAATCAGCTGTATACGGTAAATTCCCGAAAAAATAATACAGAAGAACAAAAGAATTGCAGTAATGACAACTATATCTATACATAATAATTCCTCCATGTTCTCTCTTCCCGGGCTAGTTTGTATATTTTTCACTGGAATATCTAGCTTTGCAGCGGTTTTCTCTTTTTGATGTTCAATGTTCCAATTATTCTTATAATTTATATAGCTGATGTAGGGACCATTATATTCTTTTTCCAAACAGGAATACATCGTCAATAATCCAACTTGTTTATTTCTCAATACATCCGATAATATTCCAACAATTGTAAATTCTTGAACGACCCCTGTGTTCTCATTTTCCAAAGTGATTTCCTGATTTATGTCCGGTTCTTTTCCAAGGTTCAGTAGCACCCACTTTTCCATAACCACTTCCGTTTCATTTTCTGGCATTCTTCCTTTTTCAAGTCTGCCTGTAAGCGTGATTCCTAAATCATCCCCACATTGAAAGTAAATCCTGTTCTCATCGCAAAGTACGTATTCTGGTTTCTCAAAGATAGCCATTTTAGAAATATCGCTGTCATTTCTTAATATTTCCACCTGATTTTCATTTAGGCTTGTAATTCTAACGTCTGCAGGAGTGTGTGTTAGCATATTCTGCAACGCTTCTATCTATGGTTGGTATGCATTAAAATAAGAAGGCCGCTTATTAACACTACAGTTAACAGAAAGCATAGAAATACTGTTACAGTATTCTTTTTATATTCTTTCATATATCGTAAATATAATTTCATAACTATACACTCCTTTCTTCTACAAGCTGATAATAATATTGTTTTTTTTGCATTAATGATTCATGATTTCCAATCTCTACTATTTTTCCCTGATTCAAAACTACTATCTCGTCTGCTTTCCTTATTGTTGAAAGTCTATGCGCTATCATTATAACAATCCTATTTTCATAATACTGTCGAAGATTGTCTAAAATATATTCCTGCGTTATATTATCTAATGCAGAGGTTGCTTCATCAAAAATAAGAATATCCTTAGACTGTAAAATCATACGTGCGATTGCAATTCGCTGACGCTGTCCTCCAGAGAGTTTCACGCCATTTTCTCCCACCTGAGTCTGATATCCATCCGGTAATTTTGATATAAATTCATCAATACCAATCCGTTTACAAGTTTCAATATAGTCCTCCTTTTTTATTCTATTATTATTAAGCGTTAAATTATTTTCTATGGTATCATCAAACAAAAAAGTGTTCTGTGAAACAATCGCGATATTTTTCCTCAAAGAGTATAAATTATATTCTTTTATATTCTTATCGTTAATAGTAATTTCTCCTGATTCCACGTCCCAGAGTCTATACAGAAGATTTATGATTGTTGATTTTCCGCATCCTGTTGCCCCAACAAGAGCATAAACTTTACCTGGTCTAAATTTGTAATTTATATTTTTTAAAATCTTATTATTAGAATAACTAAAGTTCACATTCTTCATATTAATTTGTGTAACATGATCCGGAATTTTCAGTCCCTTATTGTTTTGAACAATCGTACTAGAGGATTCCAGAAATCCATAAATTCTATCCAAAGATACCCACACACGCTGAATACTTTCGTTTATTTTAAGCAAGCCCATACACGGACCGATGAACATTGCAGTGTACTGTTGAAACGCAATTAACTCACCAAATTGAATACTTCCATTAATAATTTCCATTCCGCCAATAATGTAAACTAAAATAGTAGTCAAACTAGATAAAAATGTAGCTGACTGGCTACTTGCAGAAAATAATACATCTAACCGAATTCCTTTCCTTGCAAACTCTCCTTCATTTTTAAGATAGTGAATCAAAAAATAACGCCGAGCTTTAAGAATGACAATTTCTAATATGTTGCTGATATACTGTTCGATGATGTTATATACTTTCCCTGATTGTTCTCGAACTTCAGCAGTTTTGTTTGCAAGCACTCTGCTAAACTTACTCTGTACTACAATGGTAATAATCTGAATACCAATAATGATGCATAAAATAGTACTTTGAATATGGACTAACATAGATAAAGCAAAAAGAGAGGTAATAACATTTCTTACAAAATCAAAAACAAGATCGATTCCATAATTTTCAACCATGTCGGTATCATTATCTATAATATTTAAAACTTCTCCCGACTTCTGCTCTGAATAATATGCACCGGAAAAAGTGCTCAATTTTTTTAGAAGAAGATATTTATACCGAATTGTCATTTTTGTCTTCAGATATGAAAGATTATACTGCTGAAGCATATTTAATATGGCAATAGCTATCATAACGGCCATATATACCCCACCGTATACAAATAAAGCACTGGCATTTTTACCTCCAATGGCTACATCTATAATCCGCTGTAGAATAATCGGCAAAAATACACTCAATAATGTAAGCACAAACATTATCAGACAGCAAATTATACTTTTTATCTTGCTTTGCCTAAACGACTCCCTTAGAAATTTTCCAATCAGTTTGTATCTTTTTTTCATATTTTCACCATACGCTTTCTTTCATTGTAACTCCCATCTTCAAAGTGACTTTATGTATTTCACTAAAGTTCCAACCGTAAGTAAATGATACCTATTTACTTTTAAATAGTCTATTTTTATATCCATAGTTTTCTTCACATATTCCAAAAACGGAATAACCATTTCCATTTTTAGTGGTCCGGTTCTGGTCAGCAGTTCAATATCGCAAATCTGCTTGTCAGAAAATCTTTTTTCAAAATATTGACCTATAACCTGATACATTTCATTTAATATAGAATCGTTATTTTCCACAAACCAATCATTCTTTTCTGGAACTCGAAATCTAGTGGAAAGCTCACTCTCTCCCCATTCATTTCGCAAAGCTTTATCATATAACCAGTCACATACCGTTTCATAACTGATTTTATTAGTTTTTTTCTCCCAAAACATTTTACTCACAATGCCAGTTAATCTAGCAGCCGCAATACTATTGCAGGATGGTATCATAATATACTTATTTGAGGGAACAGCAACAACAGGCGTCACACAGTCCATAATGCATTGTACCGATTCACTTTTAGAGAACCAAAACCCACATTCTTTTTCAAGTATGCCGGCCCGTACTCCAATTACATTATCATAAGCAGCTGGATAACTGACATTCCCTTCATTTGACATTGATGCAATGATAGTAACATTTTGTTCCGATAGCTTTTTCAGGATTCTATATAATTTCTGATCAACTAATATATTGAAAGCCAAACTCATATTAATTATAGATACATCACTATTTATAAGGGATTCCAATGCAAATTCCAATGCAGCGAGATTTGATTTTCCATTTCCATCCAGTATTCCAATACTCACAATATCTACATATGGGCATTCGCTAACAATCATGGAAGCACAAGCGGTGCCATGACCACTTGTGTCATAAATATCCTCATTCTTTTCCAAACAGCATCCCCTTTTTATAATCCTAGTTCCGCTGACATGGCTATTTTTAAATGCTTCGTGGTATAATTCGATTCCACTATCAATAACGGCTACTTTCACTTTCATATACTATTTTCGTTACATACTCTCCATACATATTCTGTACTTCATTCTTTCTACTCCGCAGGCTAATGGTGATGGTTTCAAATAATCATTGTTAGCAACTTTATTAATAATCCTACACCTTGTTTCACTACAGTATTTATACAAATCACACCCTTCGCATTCTGGAATAGTACAGTCTGAATAAGCAAGTATATGATCCCTCTTCTTCGTATCAATTCCGTGATATATATCTCCAATTAGAAATTCTGGATTACCAACTGCTAACATACATGGATATATATCCCCTTTGGGATCTATATGCATACTCGTAATCCCGCCAGAACAAATTCCAAGTTTATGTATCTTCCAATTATTCAATAAATCTTCGTTATTTTTATATGTCTCACATATTTTTCTAATCTCACAATTCAAGACTTTCAAATCCTCATCTGTAAATTCCGATCGTAGAAATCATGCACAGGCACAATCAAATGGACACCTAAATCCACAAAATACTTACATTTTCAAATAAGTTTTTAACTGTTTTATGGTTATATGTCATCCGTATTCTTACATCCGGCTTAATCTGTAAAACTTTCCTTATATTTTTATCGACAATTTCAAAAGATGGGGTCCCATCTACAAATGGTCTTGAATAATTTTGTGTACTCTCCTTTCCATCCATGCTTATTGTAAAGTCATCAATCTCTTCTGTTACAAATGAAATTATTTCATCATTTAATAGCGTTCCATTTGATGTCGTAGAAAAGCTGATAGAAATCCCACTCGCTGCTGCAAGAGCCTTTGCATTTGCTACAAGATATTGCATTTCACGGAAAGCCATAAAGGGTTCGCCTCCATGTAAAACAATCCATAAATACTTATCATTTATTGTATTCATATGTGTGATTACCAGCTTAAGAGCCTGATCAATTACCTGCTTATTCATTTTTTCTTTCTTCTTATTTTCACCTTCATAGCAGTAAACACATTTCATATTGCAAGAAGATGTCAGCCAAAATGATGCCTGCATATTTTATTCCTCCCATATAACATGAAACAAATTATCATGTACAGTATTGCAATGCTCTCTCATGCTTCCATTTTTGGTATATTCCATAATCTCTACCGGGCACTTCCAACAAAACGGCATTACCTTACACCGGCGACATTTATGATTGAATTTTAATAAATCTTCAATCATGAGCATTAAATTATTATTTGTAATTTTATCGAACTCTGAAATCTGATCAATATGACCTAAACTATATTTTCTGTCTTCAATTGTCTGGCAGGCATATACATATCCGTCATATCTTATATGATACTTTGAAACCAAATTCTGGCAATTCCCATATGTACACATACATTTTTCATCTTTTTTGATTTCTGCACCATGTTCATAAAGAACCCCACTAGAGGTAAGTTGTTTTTGATTTTCTAATGCCCTGCCAATCCATGAAATTCTTCTGAGAACAGGAAATGTGCCCAGTTTCCGATTCAAATCCAGAAATTGCTCTTCCAACTTCTCGTTATCCTCTGTTAATACCATTGACAACGAAATTGAATCAAATCCATTCAGTTTTAACAGCTCAACACTTTTTAAAACTTTTGCAAATACACCCCTTCCTCTAATTTTTCTGCTGCTTTCCTCATCGACTCCATCTACACTAATATCTATCCGATCAATATACTGAATAATATCAGATACATTTCCTTTGTGAATTAAGGTACCATTTGTTGCTAATATGATAATTCCCTCAAAAGCTTCCCGTAAAAACTTTAGATGTTCCAATAAATCATTACGCAACAGTGGTTCTCCACCTGTTATCGTTATTTTATCTGGTTGCCATTTGATAATCTTTTGTAAAATTTCTGTAACTCTTTGTGTTGTCATCTCTTCGCCCTGCTTACCAGCGCTAAAACAACAGTGCATGCAAGTTAGATTACAACGATTTGTAATCTCAAATGCAACACTTTTTTGGAAAAAAAATTCCGCATCTCCAAGAATACCGATTTCTTCCATTTTGTCTAGCAGTTTTCCTATATATATTTGATCTTCCTCTCTCATAAAAGAGCGAACAAAATCCTTTCTTTCATAATTTAATTCCAATGCTTTAATAAAGTAATTATAGATTTCTTTTGTAATTCTCAGCCACATTCCAGTTAGTTTATTTGCCAGAATCACCTTGTTTTTATATTCTATACATGCGACATTACTATTTAGTTTCATCATACCAACACATCCTCATCCCAAATTTTTTTATACAAAAAACTTCTTTTGGAATTTACATATTTTTTCAAAATTATCTGTCTGATTTAAATCCGAATAAAGATACAATTCCCCTGGACACGGCCAACAAAAAATATTTACCGGACATGTGCTACATTTTTCATAATTCTGTGGAAAATAATTCCACACTGCAGCCATATTCATATTTATTTCAAAAGGGAAATCCTGATTTTCTAAAATATTTCCCATGCAAAATTCATCCTGTACGAAATACTGACACGGATAAATATTCCCCCTGTAATTAATAAGAAGTTTTTCTTCTCCCGCTTTACAGGAACATGCCTGAATGACAGGCTTATTTATTGCAGGAATTGGACTATAATATTGATCATGCTCCAAAAATCCTCCTGATTCTTTTCCTCTTCCCACAGGTGCAAATGAACGCACAATCGGAGTTGTTCCTAGTTCTTCATTCATTCGATAGAATTCTTCTTCCATTTTTCTATGAAATTTATCTGAAATCATTGACAGTGTTATTTCATAAAATCCTTTTTCATGAAGCAAATGAACTGTCTGAATAATCTGCTCAAATACGCCCCGACCTCTGATTCTGCTACATGTTGCTTCATCTACGCCATCTATGCTGATATCAATTTGATCTAAATATCGAATCAAAACACCCACATTTTCCTCATTAATCAGAGTACCATTTGTGGATAATGTCACTCTGCCATTAAATTTTTTGTTAAGGTATTTCAAAATATCAAATATGTCTTTTCTCACCAATGGTTCACCACCAGTAAGCGATATCTGTTTCGGTTTCCAGTTAATAATTCTATTTAAAGCCATTACAAGATTATCAAATGACATTTCGTAATCTGTTTCTCTTTCTGCGTTTACGCAACAATGCCGGCAATGCAAATTGCATCTCCTTGTGATTTCAAAAAGTACTGTACGATTACCTCTTACTTCGCCTTCTGTTTTTTCAACTATGCCAATTTCTATCATTTTATTATAAACGGACTTCATATATTCTCTATCTTCTTCATCATATAAAGATTCTAGCAACTGATTAAATGAAAGTCCTTCTTTTTCTACAAGAACAAAAAGATTATAAACCTTTTGAGAAACTCTAATCCATAACCCATTAGAAGTATTTAGTAATATTCTTTTTTCTTTATACCTTAGAATTCGTGTATCAACAGAAAACATACGCCTTCTACCTCCCTACCAAACTTCTTTTTCTTAAATATGGGAAGTGCCAAAAGTATATACTGGAAATGCGTATTTAAAATTTTCCGCATCTTTGTATAATACTTTTGGCACCATGTGGTCACATTACATTAATAGTATGCTGATGTTGCCGCATTTGCTGCCCATTTTCCACACTTTTTACACTTCTTTGTCGGTTTACAATCACTGTGGCATGGATCAATCTGTCCATAAGGATGTGCCTGTGTAGAACAATTGTTTGCAGAATAAATACTCGTTCCAGAGCCACACTGTGATAAAACTTCGACTTTTTCCTTTTCCTGGATTTTTTCAATTTTTAATTCAGCCATTGTTTTCCTCCTCTAAGGTATTATTTATAAAAAGCTACTCGACGTCATAATAGCTTTTTACCATAAGAAACAATTAAATATTTTTTCTATAAAATCAGAAAAAAATGTCCTTTGCTGATAAATAAACGTTTCTAGTAAAATATTTATAGGTCAGCAAATTAATTATGTATCTTTTCTAAAAACTACACGTGTATTTTGTTTGTCCCCTTTTATTTCATCCGGAATTTTAGGATCAAACATACCTGGAATCATACATTTTCCAACTGCATGTTTTCCTAAGTTAATTGCCAAGTTACCAATAGTACTTTTTACATTTTTCTTCATGTTATTGTCCCCTTTCATCTCAAATCTCTATTTGATATCTAAAGTATACCCTATGTTTTTAGCAAATTCATATTTTAGGAATAAAATGTATTTTCAATAGAAAAAGTGTGCTATATTCTCCAAAAACAAACGATTTTTCAGTAATAACTGTTGATTTCAAAAAATCCAAGTAATATAATAAAACTAATCAAAATAATCCAAATTGAAAGGTAATAATAAGATGCACGTAATTCAAATACTTCCATATATATTAAGTGTTTTTTCCTATTTAATTCCTATTTGTTGTTTTTTGCCATTCAAACTAAAATTCAAACAAAAGGCACTCCTTTTTTTTATTTTACTAATAAATATTCTCATGATTGGATTTGTTCTCGGCAATATTGGTGTAATTGTATTAATTTTAAGTACATGCATTTTTATTTACTGGATTGCTCCTGAGCCATTAATAAACGCCTGTATATTTATTGCGACCTATCTCTTTTGCGTTTTGTGGGATAATCTATATTCTTTACTATGGGATACCTATGTATATCCTATTACAGACCTACAATCCCACACAATCTACTATATTATTTATATAATTTCATATATTGGACTTTTAGCCTGTGTCTGCCCCATAATAAGCCATCTTTTTCATCTAGTTCTACGTAGAATACACGTGAAGCTTTCCAAACAACTTTTATTGTTGATTACGGCAAATCTGGCTACTTGTTTATTTATTTTTTGTTCAATATAATAATCGGAGAATCAATTGGATACAACCGTAAAATCATAATGTTTAATTGTATATTATTTGCATGCTATTTCATCATCAGTACTATTTTAATCATAACTATTGTAAAAACTCATGTTGAAAAAATACACCTTAACATGAAACAGGATTCTTACAATAGACTTCAAGAATATACTAATCAAATAGAAAGCATGTATTCTTCATTACGCTCCTTTAAGCACGATTATTCAAATATTATGCTTTCTATGTCTGAATATTTTGAAGCAAATGATATGGAAGGATTACGTTCCTATTTTAATAAAGAAATTCTTCCACTGAGTAGGAAAATCACCAAAAATACTGCACATATTAATCAACTTATGAATATTAAAATCACTGAACTTAAAAGCATCCTATCATCTAAGTTGTTATATGCAATAGAATTAAACATTGATGTCAGTATAGAAGTTACTGATGAAGTAATTTCACTCCCTATGAATACATTAGATTTATGTCGCATCGCTGGGATTTTTCTTGATAACGCAATTGAAGCTACATTAGAAACAGCTTATCCTTCTATCCGCTTTGCATTAATAAATCTGGATGCTGAATACATTTTTATTATTTCCAATACTTTTTTGGACAAAGGAATTCCGTATGCTACATTAGCAAAACCAAATGTATCTACAAAAGGGCATAATCGCGGAATTGGACTCTATAATGCTCATGAAATCATTTCAAAATATAATCACGTATTTTTAGATACTGAAATACAAGATAAATATTTTGTGCAGCGCCTTCAAGTGTCTAAAAAATATATAAAAAGCAGGATCAAACAATCCTGCTTTTTATATGCAAGGAAGAAGAGATAACGTTTCAAATACTACGGCAATAAATGGTATATATAAT
>ENA-OQLB01000342-OQLB01000342.1-human-gut-metagenome-genome-assembly--contig:-NODE-342-length-27223-cov-5.517420_pt1 | contig 27223 bp, 25 predicted proteins | sample MGYA00242656_ERZ504813 | MGnify/ENA primary metagenome ERZ504813 (study PRJEB26092, sample SAMD00036388) | human gut metagenome | host: Homo sapiens | study: EMG produced TPA metagenomics assembly of... | reverse complement strand
GCTACCAAATGAAAGAAATGCCCGACTTGCAAGGCACGGGCGGAACCAATCACTACCCCAAGATGGTGATGACCGGACAGACCGGCACGCGCGAACTGGCGGAATACATCGCCATGACCTCGGGATTCTCGAAAGGCGTAACCGAAGGATTATCTGCGAGCTGGGCGAAGCCCTGGCCCACGAAATGGGAATGGGACGCTCGGTGAAGATAGAAGGATTGGGCGTATTCACCCCCGCACTGTCCATCTACCCCGACAAGGAACGCGAACAGCCCCAAGAAAGCACCACGAAGCGAAACGCGCGGAGCATCTACGTAAGTGGCGTGAACTTCCGCACAGACAAGGCCTTGATTAGAGAAACCAACCATTGGTGCGAACTGGAACGTGCCTCCTGGAAACCCGCACGCTCGTCGAAGAAATACACCCCCGAACAACGTCTGGCTCTGGCGCATCAGTATCTGGACAAGCATGCCTTCCTTACTGTCAGCATCTACCGGCAACTGACCGGACTCGTCCGCTCCACCGCCACCGTGGAACTGCGCAAATGGGCACATACTCCCGGCAGCGGAATCGATACAAGCGGCATCGGAAGCCATAAGGTATACGTGAAAAGGAAAGAAAGCGTCATCCCTTGAGGTTTCGATAATTATAGGTATCTTTGCCGGTCTTAATGGCTTTTATACAATGAAGAAACTAAAAAATACATAATATGGCAAAAGAAAAAATCATCCTTACGGGCGACCGCCCCACAGGACGCCTGCACATAGGACACTATGTAGGCTCATTGAGAAGAAGAGTGGAACTGCAAAACTCCGGCTTGTACGACAAGATTTTCATCTTCATCGCCGACGCACAAGCGCTGACGGACAATATGGAGAATCCGGAAAAGGTGCGCCAGAACGTCATCGAGGTGGCACTGGACTACCTGGCTTGCGGACTGGACCCGACGAAGAGTACCATCTTCATCCAATCCCAGATACCGGAACTCTGCGAACTGACCTTCTACTATATGGACCTGGTGACCGTGAGCCGCCTGCAACGCAACCCGACGGTAAAGACCGAAATCCAGATGCGTAATTTCGAGACAAGCATCCCCGTAGGTTTCTTCACCTACCCCATCAGCCAGGCAGCGGACATTACCGCCTTCCGCGCCACTACCGTGCCCGTGGGCGAAGACCAGGAGCCGATGATTGAACAAGCTCGTGAAATCGTACGCCGTTTCAACTATATATATGGTGAAACCCTCGTGGAACCAGAAATCCTGTTGCCCGACAATGCAGCCTGCCTGCGCCTGCCGGGAACGGACGGCAAAGCAAGATGAGCAAGAGCCTCGGCAACTGTATCTATCTTTCGGACTCCGCCGACGAGGTGCAGAAGAAGGTGAAGAGCATGTATACCGACCCCGACCACCTGCGTGTACAAGACCCCGGAAAATTGGAAGGCAACACCGTATTCACTTACCTGGATGCCTTTTGCCGTCCGGAACACTTCGGCCTTTATCTGCCCGAATATCCGAATCTGAACGAACTGAAAGCCCACTACCAACGTGGCGGTCTGGGCGATATGAAAGTGAAGAAGTTCCTCAACGAAATTATGCAGGAGACACTGGAGCCTATCCGCAACCGCCGCAAGGAGTTTGAAAAAGACATCCCCGCCATCTACGACATGCTGAAGAAAGGTTGCGAAACTGCCAGGGAAACCGCTGCCGCAACCTTGGACGATGTACGCAAGGCTATGAAGATAAACTACTTTGATGATGCGGAACTGATTGCAGAGCAAGTAAAGAAATTCGGCGGAGAATAAGGATAGGAGATACGAGTTACAGAAGTTACGAGTTACAAGGAGCTACCTGTTACAAGTTACTGGTTACAAAAAATGAGGGGCATGCGTCATAATAACGCATGCCCCTTCTCATTTCTATAACTCGTAACTCCTTGTAGCTTGTAGCTCGTAGCTTTCTAATTGGCAGATTTCACCAATACCACACGGTTCAGAATCGGCTGTCCGAACTTATCGACACCACCACCGGCATCCACCTTCAGGCGGTCAGCAGGAATTCCGTATTGTTTTACCAATACATCGACCACGGCTTGTGCACGCTTCAAACTCAACTCTTTGTTGAATGCCGGCGTACCGGTTGCAGAGTCTGCATATCCGTTTACAGTGTAAGTGGCGTTCGGGAACTGTTTCATCTGGTCTGCCAGATAAGACAAGTTCATTGCTTCACGTGGAGAGACTTCGGCAGAACCGATATTGAAGAATACGGTACGCGGTGCTATATCCGGATCGGGAACAATCACTTCGGTTTCCGTAACTTCGGCCACCGGCTGGTTCTGTGCAGCCACCAATGCATTCTGCAGCTGCTGGTTGGCAGCTCCCATCTCTGCAAGCTGTGCCTGCATGGCAGCCAGCTCTACCTGAGAAATCAACTGAGGCATCGGGCGACGGAATCCACGGGCGGGGAAACGGTATGTCAACCCTACCGTTGCACTCAGCACGCCATCATATCCATGATCGCCGCCAACTTCGCCATCGAACTTATCTTCAACGCCCATTGCGCTCAGCTCCAGGTTAATATCTATCGCATTGGAAATACGGAAGCGATTGATGATACCCGCGTTTACAGACAGAGCTTCGCGGTGAGGCTTTGTGTAGTTGTGAGTGAAGCCAGCACCTACATAAGGAATGATTTCATACACACGGTGCTGGTTGTATCCTCCAAACAGCGCATTCAGATTGAACATCACATCTCCGTGCAGATTCATATAGTCGAAACGCTGTTTGTAGTAGCCGTCATCCATCTGAGTGCCTTTCACGTAGTCAGCACCTGCATCATACGTATATCCTCTTGCCTGAAGGCCGCTATATTGCAGACGTACTCCCAGTCCCGGGGTGAACCATTTGCCGATGGCAAAATTCAGCGTCGGACTGATACGCTTGCCAAAACTTCCTGCCTTATCATTATCTCCAAAAGTTGCTTCGGCACCACCGCCTATAGAGAAAAACCAATTACTCCAGAACGGATTAGTGATTACCTGATATTTATCCTGAACCTGGATAACACCAAATTCTTCCACAACTTCAGTCTTTTGCTGCGCCATGGCAACAGAAGACACACCAGCTAAAGCCAGTAACATTAGAATCTTTTTCATATACCTTAAAATAGTTAAGTGGTTAATTAAACTCTTTATCATTCAAACTGTCTAATTAACGCCAACAGAACTAAAAGGTTCTGAATATTTGTACTTTTTTTGCCTTGATGCAAAAGAAGTACTTCTTCCTTATTTGGAGAAAAGCTTTTCTATGTCGTCTTCTTTAATGGTCGCCAGCACCGTCTTTCCGTCCGGAGTATAATTCGGGGATGGGCATGCAAACAGATTGTCCACGAGATTGGACATTTCCTCGTTGCTCAGCACTTGTCCATAGACGATGGCCGCAGCACGTGCCAAGTCGATGCAAGAATTGTCTGCACCTCTTCCTTAACGTCATTCCCTTTTCCATAGCAGTATGTACCATATTCCGGACCAATTCTACCGGGTTCAACCCCTCTATGCCCGAAGGTATGCCGTTGATGGCATAGCTGCCGCCACCCAGCGGGCTCAAATCGAAGCCTACTGCCGACAAATCTTCCAATATACTTTCCAGTACGGCAGCTTCCGAAGCCGGCAACTGGATAATCTCCGGAAACAATACCCCCTGGGATACGCCTTGTTTCTGTCGAATCTGGCTCATATAGCGGTCGAACAATACCCGGACATGCGCCCGGTGCTGGTCTATCAGCATCAGACCCGATTTAACGGAAGTCAGAATAAAACGCCCCTTGAACTGGAAGTGTTGCGCTCCTTTCTCTACCGTTGCCTCATTGCCATAGAAAGAGGCGCTTGCCCCGGAAGGAACCGTTTCCTGGAAATAAGGAACCCTCTCCTCCTCTCTTGGAGCCGTACCGGTAACCGTATCCTCTACAAAAGGCTCTTCCTCCATCGGCTCGTTCATCCTGCTGGCTTTTTCCAAACCGGAATAAAGCCCCTCCCACTCCACTTTGGGGCGCGAATAATTGCCACCGCCTCCATAGGAAGAAGCGGAAGACGTCTTGAAGGGATTGAAATCCGTGTTATAGTGTACCTTCGGAGGCTCTATCGGACGAGCCTGCTCGAATGCAGGAATATCCGGCATGTCCTCGGTATCAAAATCGATAGTAGGTATAGCGCTAAACTTGCCTAAGGATTCCTTGACCGCAGCCGACAGAATCTGCCAGATAGCCTGCTCATTCTCGAACTTAATCTCCGTCTTCGTCGGATGGATGTTCACATCGATATTGGCAGGGTCTACCTCGAAATAAATAAAGTAGGAGATTTGCTCACCGGCAGGAATCAGCTGCTCATAAGCGTCCATCACCGCTTTGTGGAAATAGGGGTGACGCATATAACGCCCGTTCACAAAAAAGTATTGGTGCGCTCCTTTCTTGCGCGAGGTTTCCGGCTTGGCAACAAAACCGGAAATCTTTATCATCGTCGTATTGACGTCTACGGACAGCAACTGCTGATTCAGTTTCTTTCCGAAAACTGCCATGATGCGTTGCCGCAAAGGCATTACCGGAAGATTGAACAATTCCGTATCATTACTATACAGATAGAAGCTACCTCAGGATGCACCAGCGCTATACGCTCGAATTCCGTAAGGATATTGCTCAACTCCGTAGAGTTGGCTTTCAGGAATTTACGCCGGGCAGGAATATTGAAGAATAGGTTCTTGATGGAAAAATTGCTTCCCTTAGGGCAGGAAACGGCTTCCTGGCCCTCGACTTTAGAGCCGGCAATCAACAGTCGCGTCCCCAGTTCCTCGCTGGCTGGGCGTGTTTTCAACTCCACTTCAGCTACCGCAGCAATGGAAGCCAACGCTTCTCCACGGAAGCCCATGGTGCGTAGGGCAAACAAATCGGCAGCTTCGCGTATCTTTGAAGTTGCATGGCGTTCAAAAGAAAGACGCGCATCCGTTTCGGACATCCCCTTTCCGTCATCAATCACCTGGATGCAGGTCTTGCCCGCATCGGTAATCAGCACATGTATTTCCTCTGCTTCGGCATCAATTGCATTTTCCACCAATTCCTTCACAACAGATGCCGGACGCTGAATCACCTCTCCGGCAGCAATCTGATTGGCAACCGAATCGGGCAGCAAATGAATGATATCGCTCATGATAATGTTTAATGATTAGAGATTAATGATTAATCATTATTAAATGATTCCGTTACTGATGGCATACCACAGATAAATCAGCACAGCTATGACAACAAGGATTATGCCCAAATGCATCGGCTTACGTCCGCTCTCCTTGCGCCGCTTCAAGTGAGTTGTTCCTTCTATGAATTTGCCCCGTATATCCTCGGGCGAGAATTCCTTTTCCGGCAGCATACCCAGGTCACGCTTGGCGTTTTCTTCCATCTTCGCCAACTTCTCTTTCCGCTCATCCACATAGATATAGCTATGATTGAAGCCACGAGGCTTCCGCATTGCAAACATTCCCATGACGCTACTTATTATTTCGTTTAATATGCATATTCCTTGGCGAAGTTACAGGTTTCCGGTCACTTTTCTTCAATACTTCACCTGCTTTTTTAGCCCTCCACTCGAAGATGTCCTCCTTGTTGAGCGGACGGATGTAGTCGAACCAAACAAAAGAAGGCAGCCTGCTCTTATCTGGTGGAATCTGGTCCAAAGGATAGGCTGTACCGGTAGTCTTTCCAACAAAGACTCCGCGCTCCATTCTTCTCTCCTTCAAGTACATTTTCAAAAGTCCACCTTCCGAATAGTTCATCATAATCAGCGAACTGTCCTTCTCCTCTACCGGATAATACACCACCAATACATTGCCGTTTACCTCCACCAGACGCATGTCTCCATCTATGAAGAAAGCTTTCATCTCCTTACCGGAAACTTGGTTATAGTGAATACTGTCCTTTTTCTCTACCGTCAGGGCCTGATTGATGATATGTGCCCAGTCGATGGTACTATCGTTCATGTAAATTTTAATTTCCTCGCCCAACAACTGTTGTTCCCCGTGCCACAAGATAGGGTCGGTGTACATCGTCATGCAAGAGTCCTTGGAATTATACACCAACGAATCGCATACGGCCTGCACATCCGTGCGATAAGCACGCACCTTATGATAGGCACGCATCTCCCGGTACATGGAATCGGTATTCATATGGTAGGTAATCAGCCGCAAAGTATCACCGTGCATAAACAGACTGTCGCCCTGCGAATAGTCGATAGCTACGGCACGTTTGGTGGCAACGGCGCTTCCGGTCAGTTCGTTGTAGAAACAATAGTCGCCAGTCAACATGTTCCGGTTGACCGTATCATTCATCTGTACATTGTCAAAAGCCTCACCGTATCCCAAGATGCGGTCGTAGAAAAGGCTGTCACCGGTCAATTTCTTGCCGTCGTTGGTCAGTACGGAACGGTCGAGCAGTTCTGCCTGCTCAGTAGTCGTATTGTACACGCCACGTTCGGAATAAATATGATTTTGGTCACTCACAATGTCGGAGGGTCCTAAAATTGTGGCAATCTTAGTAGCTGTACTATACTTCAAGGTATCCGAAGTCAAAACAAACTTCGGGTTGACCAGCTTCACGTCGTGGTTGAAGACAGCCAACTTGGTGGCAGGGCTATATTCTCCCCATTCGGAAGTCAGCACATTATCCTCGTCGGTCAGCGTACCGCCTTCGAAGTAATAGCCCAAATCGTACAGACGGTCATAGTTCAAACTGTCGGTTGTCAGCACCGTATTACGATTTATCATACGTACATTCTCACGCAGCATGGCCAGCTGCGACATGCCGTCATAATACAGATAGTCTCCATAGATAAACAAGGTGTCGCCCTGCTCCATACGCACATTGCCGAATGCCTCCACAGAATTTATCTTTTCGAATATCAGCGCACTGTCACAGAACATGTACATACTGTCATGCTTCATCCTCACCGAGCCGATGAGTACCTGCACATCAGGACGCAACTGTTTGTCCGCCTGCGCCTCATCTGCGTACAACAAATCGACGCGCGTCTTCTTCTTTTCCGGCGTCTCCGTCTTTTTCTGTTCAATCGAGTCCACTTTCTTCTTCTCTGGTGCACCAGTACTCTTCTTCTTGTCCTGCGCACTCAGCAGACAGATACCAAACAAGCATAGAATACCTACCAGGAGGTATCTATGCTTGTTCAGGAAATGATTTTTTGTATTCTTCTTTTGCATACAAATCTATGTAAATTCTTCCGGATTATTCTTTAATCCAGCCCGGATACTTGAACGTACAGTTATTCTTCCAATTATCCTTGATACGGACATATGTGTGCTTCTGCTTCTCACGAATCCACTTGTCCAGCACTTCGTCGCGGCGTTTCTCCAACACAATCTCTTTCAAGTTCTGATAGTCATCGGCAATGGTAGCCTTGTGTCCCGTCGTACGGCTCTTCAGTTTCACAATCACACACTCTTCTTTTCCGGTCTTTTGCGGAATCATGGTGAAGGCTTCGGAGATTTCGCCCACTTTCATCTTATCCACCACCTTGGCTATTTCAGGGGGAAGTTCCTGCATCTCAAAACGGGAAGTGTTCGTATTGGGATTCGGCAACAAACCATGATTGTTACGCGTATCCTTATCCTGCGAAAGCACTGAGGCAGCCTCTTCAAAAGAGAACTTGTTATTGCGGATATCATCGGCAATAGAATCCAAACGGGCACAACCGGCAGCCAGAGCTTCTTCCGGAATATGCGGTTTCAACAGAATGTGGCGTGTTTTAATACGGTCACCGCGCTTCTCTATCAACTGAATGATATGGAAACCATATTCAGACTCTACAATCTTGGAAACCTTGCTGGGGTCTTGCAAGTTGAAAGCTACATTGGCATAAGCGGGGTCCAGCATACCGCGTCCCGAAAACTCTATTTCACCGCCACGCATGGCCGAGCCACGGTCCTCGGAGTACAGACGAGCCAACATGGAAAGCTTTCGCCCTTATTGACACGGTCGGTATACTCACGCAGACGCCTCTTTACATCTTCTATTTCCTCCAAAGGGACCTTAGGCTGCTGAGTGATAATCTGCACCTCCACCTGGGTAGGGATATAAGGAATGCTGTCCTGCGGCAAATCCTTGAAGTAACGGCGCACCTCAGCCGGAGTTATCTTAATCTCACCCACCAGTTTCTGCTGCATCTTCTGAACCTTCAATCCTTCACGGGCATTCTCGCGCAGCGTTTCACGAATCTGACTGGAAGTCTTGTTGAAGTATTCCTCCATTTTCTCGCGCGAACCGATGTTGGCGATGTACATGTTCGTCATATAGTCCACACGCTGGATAACCTCACTCTCGGATACTTCGATACTGTCGAGGGCAGCCTGGTGAAGATACAGCTTCTGCACGGCTATCTCCTCCGGTATCACGCAATAAGGGTCACGGTCAAATTTGCGTCCTTCATACAATGCACTCATGCGTGCTTCTTCCACTTCGGACTTCAGTATAGCCTCGTCACCTACTACCCACACTACCTCGTCAATTACGTTGTCTTGTCCATAAACGGTAGAACCGACTAATAGCGTCAAGGCAAATAAAATTACAAACTTAAAGTTCATACACTGTTTCATTCTTGGTGTCTTATTCTAAATAATATTTAATCTTGTCTCTTTTCACCGCCCGTTGGTACAAATCATCCTTCACTTGCTTCATGAATTCCACCTGCTTCACGTTCAGCAGCATATCCTTCACTTGCCTACGGGCAAACTCATAGGTTCCTGCTCTCCCACCGGGCGATAATCGCTCACATTCAGGAAATAATGGAAAGCCGTATCCTTCAGCTCTACATGGCGATTCTTGTCCAGATACTCGTCCACATTAGGAACCTTCAAGGGCAGCATATCCAGCACTTCCGATACCGGCACCCATTTATCATAAAAATACTCATACTTCACAGCATTCTGCAGACTGTACTTTTCCAGATGTTCCACCGCCTCACGGGTTTCCGTCTTGTACCAGCGACGAACATTGCCCAGCTGCGGGGCTGTCAAAGGAACTTTGATGAACAAGCCTTTCATCAACGGACGTTCCACCTTGAAGAGCGCCTGGTTCTTCTCGTAATACTCCGTCAAGTCTTGTTCTGAAATCTCCTCTGATAGCCGCTGATGTATTAAAGCCTGCTGATAGGTATGCATTATCAATGCTTTGCGATAATTCTCCACAAGTTTATCAATCTCACCGTTATTGGGAATATTGCTCTGCGCTTTATCGTACAGCAAAATATCTTCCACCCAATTACGGATATAATGTTCTGCAAACAACAGACTGTCGTCTTTGGACAAACCGGCAGGAAGTACCGATTGCAAATCTTCCCGGTAAAGGAAATTGCCGTCCAACTCCACTAACGGTGTCCACCCTTTATGGTCGTGCTGCTCGCTGCACGCCGCACAGAGAAGGAAAATTAAAAGCCCAAAGCAGGTTGTTCGCATCACCAACTGATATTTACTTCGTTTTGAGGTACGAAGATAGTGTTTTAATCGGTTGCATCAGTGATTATTAACGGTTTTTAAAACCTCTTGGTCAATTTCAACCTTACCGGCAGCACGCAACTTTGCCACCCAATGCGTTTCCAAATAGTTCCGATAAGCGGTTACGAGCGGCTCTCGCACCTCTTGCCAACTATCTGGTCCCTTCTGCTTACGACCTTGTACAGCAGTAAAGGGAAATGACAAAACCGGGGTTGCATTCTTCCCTTTGAACACCAATTCATCCACATATGCATTATCACCGGGAGCAAATAATCCTTGCTCTGCCCGCACCTTGGGAGTATCGCCGGCATTGAAAGTGAGACGGATGGCATCCATCCACTCCTCTTCCGGAATCTGTTTCAGAAATTTCCTACTTGCTTCGCCACCCGCTTGGTAGTACAATGCAGCACAATACCCTTATAACGCGGTTCGTCCCAATGGAAGTCCGAACGGTGCGCCTCAAAATATGCTTTCAATCCCGCTTCATCCACCACACTCCTCTTTCCCACTTCACGGTCAGTGATTTCGGCAAGCAACATGCTGTCACGATGCCCCTGCACCAACGCACAGAATTCGGGATGCTTCAATTCCAGACGGGAGTTTCATAGTCCAGAATCGTTTTTACTGTAAAAGCCTCCAACTGTCTGCGCGTCCCTGCCGGATAAACAGCGGCAAATCCGGCAAACTCTTTTCCACCGTATGCCTTGCCATCCAGTGTAAACAATACACGGGAAGTGCTTCCTTTGGCCAGCAGTTCGTCGATACCGGCTTTATCCGGCATATAGTGATATTCTTTCTTCAGTTTATCCACAAAAGCCCGCGTTCCTTTATCCATTCCATGACGACGGGTTTGACAACGGATTATCTTGTCCTTCATCCTCTCAAAAGGAAGGATTTCCTGCTGTTCGAGTACTTTCACGATATGAATGCCTTGAGGAGTGAGGAACGGACGGGAAATCTCTCCGGCATTCAACCCGAATACAATATCCTCAAACTCCACCGGCATCTGCAGCCAACCCACCCAAAACGCTTTCTTCTCATCGGAAAATTGCTCGACGCAAGCATCGAAAGACGGCACAGCTCCCCCTTCCTTTGCAAGAGCCCTGTAGATAGAATCCATCCTGGACTCCATCTCACGCAAGGTATGACCGGAAATATTCTGGGGAAGATATTTAAAAATATGCTTCACATATACCCGGCCCGCACGCCGGCCGGATTTCATCTTGTCATAATACTGCCGTGCCTCCTGCTCTGCCGTCTCCTCATCTGTCAAGTATGATTTAATCAGACAGCGGCGATACTCATCCTGCTCCTTCTGGAAGACACGGGAAGTATCCAATCCCGCAACTTCGGCAGCCTCTATTTTCAGCCTGAAGTCTATAAACTTATTCACATATGCATCCAATGCCTTCCGGCCTGCACCGACAGAGGTACCGCCTTATTATAGCTACGTTCGAATTCAGAACGGAGGACCTCCTTTCCATTGATACGCATCAGTACCGGATCGTCCTGGGCCGAAACAGCCAATCCGAACCCGAGGAAGAAAAACACCCAAAACAATCTAACCATAAGCACCATCCGTTCTTTTTATACGGCTGCAAATATAAACAAAATGCCCGGAAAGCGGCAATCTCTCTCCGGGCATTCACTATTATTTTGTTATTATCTTACTCTGGACGGCTATAGTTCGGTGCCTCACTGGTTATAGATACATCATGCGGATGGCTTTCGAGTACACCTGCATTAGTAATGCGGGTAAACTTGGCATCGTGCAGTTTCTCTATATTGCTGCACCGCAATAGCCCATACCGGCACGCAGACCGCCAACCAACTGATAAATCACTTCATACAAAGTACCTTTATAAGGAACGCGGGCAGCAATGCCCTCTGGAACCAATTTCTTCACGTCACTGGTACCGCTTTGGAAGTAGCGGTCCTTGGAACCATTTTCCATAGCTTCCAGCGACCCCATACCCCGATAGGACTTGAACTTACGACCGTTGAAAATAATCGTATCGCCCGGAGACTCTTCCGTTCCGGCAACCAGCGAACCGATCATCACGCTGTAACCACCGGCAGCCAACGCCTTCACTACGTCGCCCGAGTAACGCAAACCGCCATCGGCAATCAAAGGAATACCCGTGTCCTTCAGTGCCTTTGCCACATCATAAACCGCAGACAACTGAGGAACACCCACACCGGCAACTACACGGGTAGTGCAGATGGAACCCGGACCGATGCCCACCTTTACTCCATCAGCACCAGCCTCGACCAATGCCTTCGCAGCTTCACCGGTAGCAATATTACCAACAACAATATCAATATGAGGGAAGTTAGCCTTGGCTTCTTTCAATTTTTCAATAACCCCCTTGGAATGTCCGTGAGCCGTATCAATGACAATGGCATCCGCCCCTGCATCCACCAAAGCCCGCATGCGCTCCAAAGTGTCATTCGTCACTCCCACTCCGGCAGCAACGCGCAGACGACCTTTGCTATCCTTGCACGCCATAGGTTTATCCTTTGCCTTGGTAATATCCTTATAGGTAATCAGACCTACCAATTGTTGTCTTTATCTACTACCGGCAACTTCTCGATTCTATGTTCTTGCAGAATTTGAGAAACAGCCTCCATATCCGTCGTAGGATTGGTAGTAATGATGTTCTCCTTAGTCATTACCTCATCGATACGCTTATTCATATCTTTCTCAAAACGAAGGTCACGATTGGTAACAATGCCTACCAAATATCTTTCATCATCTACCACCGGAATACCACCAATCTTGTATTCAGCCATCAAAGCCAGCGCATCAGCTACCGTAGAACCTCTCTTGATAGTCACCGGGTCATAAATCATACCGTTTTCGGCACGCTTCACAATAGCTACCTGACGTGCCTGCTCCTCAATGGACATATTCTTATGAATAACTCCGATACCACCTTCGCGGGCAATGGCAATAGCCATCTTCGCTTCGGTAACCGTATCCATGGCAGCAGTTACAAACGGGATTTTTAACTCAATGTTTCGTGAAAACTTAGTCGAGAGTTCGACTGTTTTGGGCAAGACTTCAGAATAAGCGGGGATTAACAGTACGTCGTCATAAGTTAATCCATCCATTACAATCTTATCAGCAATAAATGACATAGGGCTATGCGTTTAAAATTTATTGCGTGCAAATATACGGTTTTTATTCCATTCCGTATACTTGCACGCAACATTTTTTTCTTTTTTATCAACTAAAACCAATCAGTTTGCCATCTCTGAAATAAACTTGATGCGTACCAAACGTACCTCTTCTTCCGTAAAGTCATCACCCAACTCATCCAGAGCATCGTCAATCTTATCAGTGGTAGATTCCTTGAAATAATCATAGATATCCAGCAAGTGGTCTTCATCCATAATATCCTCCAAGAAATAGTCGATATTCAATTTCGTTCCGGAGTAGACGATAGCTCTATCTCATCCAGCAGCTCTTCAAACTCAATGCCCTTTGACATGGCAATGTCATCCAATGCCACCTTACGGTCAATGGCTGAATGATGGCCACCTTCATTTTTGACTTATTGGCCACAGTACGCACACGCAAGTCCTCGGGACGTTCAATCTCATTCTCCTCACAGTGCCGCTTAATGAGTTTACAGAATTCCTCGCCGTAGCGTTTTGCCTTTCCGGCTCCTACACCCGGTATGTTCTGCAACTCGTCCAAAGTCACCGGATATATGGTCGCCATCGCTTCCAAAGATGGGTCTTGGAAAATGACATAAGGAGGCACTTCCAACTTCTTGGACAACTTCTTTCGTAAGTCCTTCAACATGGAGTACAATGCCGGGTCTACCGCACACGCACCGCCTCCACGTGCAGGTGCTTCCTCTTCCACATCCTCAAAGTCATTGTCTTCCACTATTTTGAATGATTTGGGATGTTTAAGGAACTTCTTACCGTCATCTGTCACTTTCAGCAAGCCATAGTTTTCGACATCCTACTCAGGTAACCGGCAATAAGTGCCTGACGGATCACAGCATTCCACGTTTTGTCTTCTTCGCCCATACCAGAGCCGAACACTTCAAGATCTTCGTGCAGATGCGCCTGCACTTCTGAAGTTTCCTTACCTTGTATTATGTCTATAATATAGTCCGCTTTAAAATTTTCTTTCACCGCGAGAATAGCTTCAATCACGGTACACAATAATTCTTGAGCTTCCACTTGTTTTTTCGGATTTAAACAATTGTCACAATTACCACAATTTTCTTCTATATATTCTTCGCCGAAGTAATGAAGCAATGCTTTTCGGCGGCATACGGAAGATTCGGCATACGCAGCAGTCTCCAGCAGAAGCTGCTTGCCAATTTCCTGCTCTGCTACAGGTTTGCCTTGCATAAACTTCTCGAGCTTCTGCAAGTCTTTATTGGTATAGAAAGTAATACACTGCCCTTCTCCTCCATCTCTTCCGGCACGTCCGGTCTCCTGGTAATATCCTTCCAGACTTTTGGGTATATCGTAATGGATGACATAGCGCACATCCGGTTTGTCAATCCCCCATACCAAAAGCAATGGTAGCTACAATCACATCAATTTTTTTCCATCAGGAAATCATCTTGGTTCTGTGTTCGTGTAGCCGAATCCATTCCGGCATGATAGGCACGGGCATTGATTCCGTTTGCCTGCAGGATTTCAGCAAGTTCCTCCACTTTCTTCCGGCTCAGGCAATAGATAATGCCTGACTTTTCGGGATTGTTCTTAATGAACTTGATGATGTCCCGGTCTACATTTGCAGTCTTGGGGCGTACCTCATAATAGAGATTCGGGCGGTTGAACGATGACTTGAACACCTGCGCATCCACCATACCCAGATTCTTCTGGATGTCATGCTGCACTTTCGGTGTAGCCGTCGCAGTCAACGCTATCAGAGGGGCTTTTCCTATTTCATTGATAATGGGACGGATGCGGCGATACTCAGGACGGAAGTCATGACCCCATTCAGAAATACAATGGGCTTCGTCCACGGCATAGAACGAAATCTTCACCGTTTTCAGAAACTCCACATTCTCTTCCTTCGTCAATGATTCCGGAGCTACATACAACAGCTTTGTCTTACCACTGAGTATGTCGGACCGGACCTGGTCTATCGCGCTCTTGTTTAGGGAAGAATTGATGAAGTGGCTATCCCATCCTCTTCGCTGAAGTTACGCATCGCATCGACCTGATTCTTCATCAAGGCAATCAGAGGAGAAATCACGATACCCGTGCCCTCCATCAACAAGGACGGCAGTTGGTAGCACAAAGATTTTCCACCACCGGTAGGCATCAACACGAATGTATCATTACCCGCCAACAGATTCTCTATGATTGCTTCCTGATTTCCTTTAAATGTATCGAACCCGAAGTATTTCTTCAGCTGGTCTATCAAATTAATCTTCTTCCCTGCCATGATTCATTAGGTTGTTGTTTATTGAGTTAACTTTTAATAGTGGTACTCCGCCTTGTTTTCACAAAGAACCCTAACAAAGTTATAAACAACTTCTTAAATTTCAAGCATAATCCATCGAATATTTTTCAATAAAAAGTAAAATAGTCGGTTTTACCCCGTATTACCATCTGATTCTTAAGCACTTTGCAGTCGTGCTATATTTGCCTTTTCAAGCTGGCGCTTGGCGTAGTCCAACGTCACAACAAAATTGTCCTTCTGTTCTGACGGAATTTCGAACATGGCATCCATCATAATTGTCTCCACAATGGAACGCAAGCCGCGGGCTCCCAACTTATATTCTACCGCTTTATCCACGATATATTCAAATACAGCATCTTCAAACGTCAGCTTCACATTGTCCATCTCAAACAGTTTGATGTATTGCTTGATGATGGAATTCTTCGGTTCCGTAAGAATGGAGCGCAATGCCGCACGGTCCAACGGATTCAGATAAGTCAGCACCGGAAGGCGGCCGATAATCTCGGGAATCAGTCCGAACGACTTCAAATCCTGCGGAGCAATGTACTGCATCATGTTGCTCTTATCAATGGTTGCCGTATTGCGTACAGCGCTATACCCGACAACGTGCGTATTCAGCCGCTGGGCAATTTTCTTTTCAATGCCATCGAAAGCCCCACCGCAAATGAACAGAATATTCTTGGTATTGACCGGAATCATTTTCTGGTCGGGATGCTTGCGCCCACCCTGGGGAGGCACATTCACCACAGAACCTTCCAGTAGTTTCAGCAATCCCTGCTGCACGCCTTCACCACTCACATCACGGGTTATGGAAGGATTATCACCCTTGCGCGCTATTTTGTCTATCTCATCAATAAACACGATACCTTGCTCTGCCTCGGGCACGTTATAATCCGCCACCTGGAGCAGACGTGTCAAAATGCTTTCAATGTCCTCACCCACATAACCTGCCTCTGTCAGAACTGTTGCATCTACAATAGTAAAAGGAACATGCAGCAACTTTGCGATAGTACGCGCCAATAACGTCTTTCCCGTACCGGTACTGCCTACCATGATGATGTTCGATTTTTCAATCTCCACATCATCACCGCCGTCCTTCTGGAGCAGACGTTTGTAATGGTTGTACACCGACACAGACAAGAAACGCTTGGCATCGTCCTGACCAATGACATATTGATCGAGGAACTTCTTTATTTCTACGGGTTTAGGAAGTTCTTTCAGATTCAGCTTCGTGGCACTTGCCTTCTTGCCAGCCCCCAAAGCCTCCTGAGTAATCTCATAAGCCTGGGTGGCGCAACTGTCGCAGATATAGCCATTCATCCCCGTTATGAGAAATCCGACTTCATCTTCGGTGCGACCGCAAAAACTGCATCTATTTTTATTCTTTCTTGAATCTGCCATATTTATTTTTTAATCAAAACCTCATCTACCATACCATATTCTTTGGCTTCCTGGGCTGTCATCCAGTAGTCACGGTCAGAATCTGCCCATACCTTGTCAAAGGGAGTGTGGGAGTGGTCGGCGATAATGGTATAAAGTTCTTTCTTCAACTTCTGGATTTCACGTGCCGTGATTTCAATATCCGAGGCCTGCCCCTGGGCACCTCCCATCGGCTGGTGTATCATCACGCGGGAGTGGGTCAATGCGGAGCGTTTGCCTTCGGCACCGGCAACCAGCAATACGGCTGCCATGCTTGCCGCCATTCCAGTACAGATGGTAGCCACATCACTACTGATGAACTGCATGGTATCATAAATACCCAGACCGGCATATACCGAACCGCCCGGCGAATTGATATAGATGGAAATATCCTTGCCCGGATCCACCGAATCCAGATAAAGCAACTGAGCCTGCAAAGTATTGGCTGTATAGTCATCAACCTGCGTACCGAGGAAAATGATGCGGTCCATCATCAGACGGGAAAACACGTCCAACTGCGTTACATTGAGCTGGCGTTCCTCGAGGATATAGGGATTCAAATAGCCGGCTTGTGATTTAATCACATCGTCCAGCACCAAACTGTTCATACCAAGATGCTTGGTAGCGTATTTTCTAAAATCATCCATTTCTTTCTATTTTTTAATTTATAAGGATACAAAGAAACAAAAAAGAACACAGAGACACAAAAAAACACAGAGTTATAGTTTGTCAAACTCTGTGTTTCTTTATAAATTTTAGCCGTAGGCTCACATTACTCTTATGCAAACATCTTATTGAACTCTTCAGCAGAAACGTTCTTATGCTCCAGTTCCACCTGAGACTTCAATGCTGTAGCCAATTTAGATTCAACCACACGATTAACCAAGCCTTCTATGCTCTCTTTCTTCTTAAGCATTTCCTTTGAGTAGTTTTCCAGGATTTCTTCAGGCACACTCATCATACCATATTGTGCAAACTGTGCGCGGGTAGCTTCCTTAGCCATGTTTGTGATGTCTTCCTGCTCAACCTTGATATCATTGGCTTTCACCAGCTGTTCTTTAATCAGGTGCCAAGTCAGCTCTTCGATGCTCTTGTCATAGTTGTCCTCTACAAAGCTTTCTTCCTTGTCAGGATTGTTCAGACGCATAATGCGCTTCAGTAATGCATCCGGGAATTCCAGCTTGCCTACTTTCTCTGTCAGCATCTTACGTGCGTCAATCAAGAACTTATAGTCACTGTCTGCCACGAACTGGTTGGCAATAACTTCCTTCACTTTGGCACGGAATTCCTCTTCCGTTTTCACATTACCTTCGCCAAATACCTGGTCGAAAATTTCCTGAGTCAAGTCACCCGGAACGAAACGTGTGATTTCTTCTACCTGGAAGCTGAAATTGGATTTTACTTCGGGAGCAGCTTCCTTGTCAATCTTCAATAAAGAAGACAATTCGGCAGCATTTCCGTCCCAAGCAGTATTCGGATTGAATACAAGCACATCGTTCACTTTTGCACCGGCAAAGATAGCTTTCTGTTCATCATTTTTCATGTACGAAGGCATCATTACAGCACCTTCCACCTGAATACCACCCTCTTTGGTATTACCTTCTTCATCCAGTTCAGCAAGCAAACCTTTCAGCATGTCATTGTCCTCGTAAACGTCTACCTTGTCATACTTGCCGTTACGTTGAGTGTAAGCCTTGACCTGGTTATCCACCATTTCGTCTGTAACTTCAATAGTATAGTAATCTACCTTATCTTTTGCACTGACTTCAGCTTTAAATTCCGGAGCCAAAGCAATATCAAACAAGAATTCGAACTCTTCCATAGTATCGAAATCAATTTCCTGCTGCTTGTCTTCGTTGGGCAAAGGCTCGCCCAATATATTTACCTTATTGTCCTGGATATACTTATATACTGTTTCTGAAAGCAGCTTGTTCACCTCTTCAGCCAATGCAGACTTACCATACATTTTCTTAACTAAGCTCATAGGAACCATTCCCTTACGGAAACCGGGAATCTGTGCCTTCTGACGGAAGCTCTTCAATGATTTGTCTACTTTTTCCTGATAATCTGCTTTCTCAAGCTTTACAGTAAGCAGTGCGCTTACTTTGTCAATGTTTTGTAATGAAACGTTCATTCTGACAATTATTTATTTGATTTATACTTTGTTCCATATCTCAAATGGGCGTGCAAAATTAGCGTTATTCTTTCAATTATCAAAAGAACATTGCCGATTTATTTCAGTTTAATTCTTGGATAGAGCGGTAGAAGAGCCCAACCATCGGACTGACAACGGAGGACGTTTATGGGAAGATACTCAGGGAAAAGACGATGATAAACCGAACCGTCCAGTTCTATGAAGAGAAATGGGAGTTGCCCGAAGGCACGACAATCTACAAAAATAATTAAGGAAAAACATTGTTTATCCGAATTTTATGCGTTTCTTTGTCGCGGAATGATGGCGCATTAGTTTTTCGATTTCCATTACATGGTTTTTACTTCCGTTTTCAAGAACGCTTTTGTAAACTCTCTGTCGTTGTAATCCATTTATTATTCAGCCTTCCTTCCAAGAGAGTTTTATTCATTATATTTATTTTATCAATTTCATTATGAACATTTATGTTGGAAACCTTAACTACCGCGTTAAGGAGAGTGACCTGCAGAAGGCAATGGAAGATTACGGCACAGTATCTTCTGTAAAATTTATCAATGACCGCACCACCGGACGTTTCAGAGGCATCGCTTTTGTAGAAATGGAAGATGACGCTGCTGCAGCTAAAGCTATTGCCGAACTAGACGGTGCTGAATTCTTCGGCCGCCAAATGGTAGTGAAAGAAGCAAGACCTCCAAAATATTAATCATAGAGATTTAAGGAGAAATAAAAAAAGGCCACTGAATGAGTGGTCTTTTTATTTCTATCAATCGACAGTATCCGGGATTACTTCATAAAATCCTTGCGACGAAGTACGAAGCTATTACTCAGATACTTTTCACGTACAATCTTATTCTCGGCCAACTCTTCCGGCGTACCCTGGAACAAAATTTTTCCTTCAAATAGCAGATAAGCACGATCGGTAATGCTCAGCGTCTCCTGCACATTGTGGTCAGTAATCAAAATGCCGATATTCCTATCTTTCAACTTCCACACAATCTGCTGAATATCCTCCACTGCAATCGGGTCTACACCGGCAAAAGGCTCGTCCAACATAATAAATTTGGGGTCAATGGCCAGACAACGGGCAATTTCTGTACGGCGCCGCTCGCCACCTGACAACTGGTTACCCTTGTTCTTCCTTACCTTCTGCAAGCGGAACTCTGCAATCAGGCTCTCCAGCTTGTCTTTCTGATACTCCAAAGGCTTGTCGGTCATTTCCAGTACAGATGCAATATTGTCTTCCACACTCATTTGACGGAACACGGAAGCCTCCTGCGCCAAATAACCGATACCCGTCTGCGCACGCTTGTATACCGGATATTTCGTTATATCCAAATCATTCAAGAAGATACGTCCCTCATTGGGAGTAATCAGCCCTACGGTCATATAAAACGAAGTTGTCTTACCGGCGCCATTCGGCCCCAGCAAACCGACAATCTCCCCTTGCTTCACATCAATGGACACATGGCTCACTACCGTACGCTTTCCGTACTTTTTCACCAAATCCTCCGTACGCAGCACCATGCTACCTTCCTCCCGTGGCTCTGCCCCGGCAGTCAAGCTTGGTCCGGCCTGCAGATTTTCCTTAACTTCCTCTACATTGTCCTTTATGCCTTTTTCTTCTTCCATACTCTAAAGGTTTTCGCCGCAAATGTAGCAAAAATAAGCCGAAATAGTGTACATTTGCATTCAAATACTTATATGTCATGTTTAAAGCACTTAAGACAGTGGGACGATATATCATACTGATGGGACGCGTATTTGCTCGTCCCGAACGTATGCGTATGTTTTTCCGCCAATATGTCAACGAGTTGGAACAGCTCGGCGTGAACTCTATCGGCATCGTATTGCTGATATCGTTCTTCATCGGAGCTGTAATCACCATACAGATAAAGTTGAACATCGAGAGTCCTTTCATGCCTCGATGGACAGTGGGATATGTAACCCGAGAAATCATGCTGCTGGAATTCTCCTCCTCCATCATGTGTCTGATTCTGGCAGGAAAGGTCGGGTCAAACATCGCCTCGGAGCTGGGCACCATGCGAGTCACCCAGCAGATAGACGCCCTTGAAATTATGGGTGTCAATTCTGCCAACTATCTCATCCTACCGAAAATTGCCGCTATGGTGACAACCATTCCACTGATGGTGACGTTCAGTATATTCGCCGGTATCATAGGTGCCTTCTGTACTTGCTGGTTCGGCGGCATCATGTCGGCGGTAGATTTAGAATACGGCTTGCAGTACATGTTTGTCGAATGGTTTATTTGGTGCGGCATCATCAAGTCGCTGTTCTTTGCCTTTATCATTGCCAGCGTATCGGCATTCTTCGGTTACACCGTCGAAGGCGGTTCCATCGAAGTGGGCAAGGCGTCCACCGACTCCGTAGTATGCAGCAGCGTACTTATCTTATTCGCCGACCTAATATTAACTCAACTTTTAATGGGATGATTGAACTGAAAGGACTTTGCAAATCATTTGAAGAAAAAGAGGTACTGAAAGATATCAATGCCACTTTCGAGAATGGAAAGACCAACCTAATCATAGGGCAGAGCGGTTCGGGAAAAACCGTACTCATGAAATGTATCGTGGGTCTGCTGACACCGGACAAAGGAGAATTGTTGTATGACCACCGCAACTTCCTCGCCATGGGAAAGAAGGAAAAGAAAGCGCTCCGCCGGGAAATGGGAATGATTTTCCAAAGTGCCGCGCTGTTCGATTCCATGACGGTACTGGACAATGTGATGTTTCCACTGAACATGTTCAGCAACGATACCCTGCGCGATCGGACTCGTCGTGCCATGTTCTGCTTGGAGCGTGTAAACCTGATTGAAGCCAAAGACAAATTTCCCGGAGAAATCAGCGGCGGTATGCAGAAACGCGTAGCCATTGCCCGTGCCATTGCCCTAAACCCGCAATACTTGTTCTGTGACGAGCCGAATTCAGGACTTGACCCCAAGACCTCGCTTGTCATCGACGAACTGATACAAGATATAACCCGAGAATACAATATGACTACTCTCATCAACACTCATGACATGAACTCTGTAATGGGTATCGGAGAAAAAATCATCTATATTTACGAAGGACACAAAGAATGGGAAGGCAATAAAGACGATATCTTCACTTCCACCAACGAGCGGTTGAACAGTTTCATATTTGCATCTGACCTATTCCGGAAAGTCAAAGAAGTGGAGATACAGAACCTTGAAGGATAAAACCACACCTCATTTTCTAACCTATTACATAAGAAAGCGTCCGGAAGCTATGTTCCGGACGCTTTCTCTTCATAAAACCAGTTAATAGAATCGACTATATCATCACGATATATTTTACTTCTGCCGGATATAGATATTTATCGGAGTTCCGGTCAACTTCCATTTCTCACGCATCTTATTTTCCAGGAATCGTCTGTAAGGCTCTTTCACATATTGTGGAAGATTTGCAAAATAAACAAATGACGGCACCTGGGTATTGGGCAACTGCGTAATATACTTTATCTTGATATACTTACCCTTAATTGAAGGGGGTGGATACGCCTCGATAAGCGGCAGCATTTCCTCGTTCAAACGAGCTGTCGGAATACGCGTCATACGATTTTCGTACACATCACGCGCCTCTTCCAATACCTTCAGAATACGCTGTTTGGTCAGTGCCGAAGCAAAGATGATAGGAAAATCCACAAACGGAGCGAAACGGTTGCGGATAGCATCTTCGAAAGTCTTCATCACCTTCACAGTCTTGTCCTTCACCAAGTCCCACTTGTTCACCACAACCACCAGCCCCTTGGCATTCTTCTGTATCAAGGAGAAGATATTCAAATCCTGGCTTTCGATGCCACGCGTAGCGTCTACCATCAAAATACATACATCTGCATTCTCAATGGAACGAATGGAACGGATTACGGAGTAGTACTCCAAATCCTCATTCACCTTGTTCTTCTTACGGATACCCGCCGTATCTACCAGGTAGAAATCAAAACCGAATTTATTGTAGCGGGTATAGATAGAATCGCGCGTGGTACCGGCAATCTCCGTCACGATGTTGCGGTCTTCTCCAATAAAGGCATTGACTATGGAAGACTTTCCGGCATTAGGGCGTCCCACTACTGCAAAGCGGGGAATATCCTCGTCCAGAATTTCATCAGATTCCTTCTTGAACTTGCTGACGATAAGGTCCATCATATCGCCCGTACCGCTACCCGTTACAGCAGAAATACAATAAGGGTCACCCAAACCCAAACTGTAAAACTCAGGAGCATTGTATTGCAGTTCATGATTATCAGTCTTATTGGCAACCAGCAACACAGGCTTCTTGGCACGACGCAAGATGGCAGCCACCTGCTCGTCGAGGTCCGTAACTCCGTTCATCACATCCACCACAAACAGAATCACGTCGCTTCATCCACCGCCATCAATACCTGCTTACGAATCTCCTCTTCGAAAATATCATCAGAGTTCACTACCCAACCGCCGGTATCTACCACGGAGAACTCACGTCCCAACCATTCGGTCTTTCCATATTGGCGGTCACGGGTGGTTCCCGCTTCCTCATTCACAATTGCCTGACGTGTCTTGGTCAGACGGTTAAATAATGTAGACTTTCCCACATTGGGACGTCCTACGATTGCAACTAAATTTCCCATAGTTCACACTCTTTGTTTTTTGCGACTGTCACAGTCGTATGAATAACTCTTAATCCAGCTGATAACCAAAATTACGCAGTTCCTTGTCCGAACTCCGCCAATCCTTATCAACTTTCACAAACGTCTCCAGGAATATCGTTTTCCCGAAAAACCTCTCCAAATCACGGCGCGCTTCAGTAGCCACTTTCTTCAAAGCCTTCCCCTGCTTGCCTATGATAATACCTTTTTGCGAATCACGCTCCACATAGATTACGGCACTGATATGAATCTTCTTTGCCTCCTCCTTAAACTGTTCTACCATCACCTCCACCGAATAAGGGATTTCCTTATCGTAGTACAACAGAATTTTCTCACGGATTATTTCGGTCACGAAGAAACGCGCCGGCTTGTCCGTCCACTGGTCCTTGTCGAAATAAGGAGGTGAGTCGGGCAACAGCTCCTTCACCCGCTTCATGACATAATCCACATTAAATTTCGAAGTAGCAGAGATAGGAATAATTTCCGCCTTCGGCAGCAATTCCTTCCATGCTTCCACCAGTTCCACCAGCTTTTCCTGGTTGCTTAAATCAATCTTATTGATAAGCAGCAATACCGGAACGTCCAAGTGTCCTACTTTCTCCACAAAGTCATTATGCTTGTCGGGAGTCTCAACCACATCTGTCACATACAGCAACACATCCGCATCCGTCAATGCCGAAGTGGAGAAATTCAGCATGGACTCCTGTAACTTATAGTTTGGCTTCAATACACCCGGAGTGTCCGAAAACACAATTTGCATGTCATCCGTATTATAGATGCCCATAATCCGATGACGGGTGGTCTGCGCCTTGAAAGTGGCGATAGAAATGCGCTCACCTACCAAAACGTTCATCAATGTGGATTTGCCCACATTCGGATTTCCCACGATATTTACAAAACCTGCTTTGTGCATGACTTCAGTATTTGAATTGAGACAAAAAAACGCATCGAATCGAAATAGGATGCGTTTTTATCATATTATATTTAGCAATAGTATGTTACTGCTTCTTTCCGTCGTATCCCCACTTCACATACACGGCTCCCCAGGTAAATCCTGCGCCGAATGCAGTGAAAATAAGGTTGTCGCCTTTCTTCAGCTTATCTTCAAAGTCCCAAATGCAAAGAGGCAACGTAGCAGCACTGGTATTGCCGTAACGTTCGATATTAATCAGTACTTTCTCACGAGGAACTTCCAGACGATGTGCCACAGCATCAATGATACGAAGATTGGCCTGGTGCGGAATCACCCAGTCAATGCTATCCTTTGTCAGACCGTTTTTCTCGGCAATGGCCGCGCTAACATCCGACATATTGGATACGGCATACTTAAACACAGTACGTCCTTCCTGATAAATGTAATGCATGTGGTTGTCTACAGTAAAATAAGAGGGAGGACAAACCGACCCACCCGCTTTCATATGCAGGAAAGGCAAACCTTTGCCGTCGGTTCTCAGAATAGCATCCATAATACCTACATCTTCTGTTGTCGGCTCGAGCATGAAAGCTGCAGCGCCGTCTCCAAAGATAGGACAAGTAGCACGGTCTGTATAATCAACCATTGACGACATCTTGTCGGCTCCCACAATGATAACCTTCTTATATCTTCCAGAACGGATGAAATTGGCCGCCGTCTCCATCAGATAGAGAAATCCGCTGCAGGCTGCCTGCAAGTCAAAAGCATATGCATTTTTCAGCCTTAGCTTATCACATAAAATAGAAGCTGTAGAAGGGAAATGATAATCCGGAGTGGAAGTAGCTACAATCACCAGATCTATATCATCCGGATCCGCGCCAGTACGTTGCATCAGCTGTTTGGCAGCTTTACGCGCCATATAGGAACTACCTAACCCTTCTTCATTCAGGATACGTCTTTCCTTTACTCCGATACGAGTCATAATCCATTCGTCATTGGTATCCACCATTCTTGAGATTTCGTCGTTTGTCAAGACGTAATCAGGTACATAACCGCCGACTCCTGTAATTACTGCATTTATTTTTTCCATTAAAATCTTGTTTACTTATAGAACTACTGAAACAACGGTAGTCTAAAAAGGTTTGCTTATTAAATTACAAATCTTTTTAGACGCCCGATATTCAAGTATAAGTTTTAGTCAAACTGACCGTAATTATACGGCAGCTTCCTTTTCAACTGCAAGCTTACCTCTATAGTAACCACATGCACCACATACAGTGTGATATACATGCCACTCACCACAATTCGGGCAAATAGCAGTGTAGGAGCTACTGCTTTATCATGAGTTCTTCTCTTCGCAGTTCTTGTTTTTGACTGTCTTCTCTTAGGATGTGCCATTTTCTTTAATCTTTAATTGTTATCTAATATTTTCTTTAATTCGTCCCAACGCGGGTCTACCTGCGTTTCTTCTTCATTCATCAGCTCCACCTCTTCTTCCGGAGCAAATGTGTCCTCAGCCATATCATCATCCGGAGTAGTGCGCATATGCTTACTCAATTTGCTGGTCATTGCCTTGTTACACTTACCCGGAGCATGCACATGCTTCATGGGGATGGCCAAAGCTACAAACTCGTACATAAACCATGCTACATTAATCTCACCTTCCTCTTCGGGAATTACAATGAGATTGTCACCTTCTTCGGCATATTCATGACCGAACTTAACCAGCAGCTTATCTGTCGAGCTGACAAGCTGTTCCATATCGTCCAAACAACGGTCACATGGCACCCACACCATTCCGTCTGTCTGGAAGTTCAATTCGAAAGCACGAGATGTTTTCTTTACAACTAACACCACATTGACTTTACCCTTCTGCACTTCCGGTCCATCAATATTGGCAAAGAAAAGGTTGTCTAGCACAAACTCATATTTGCATGAATCTGCTTGCATACCTTTCAGGTCTATTTTGTATTTATCAAACTTTCCCAAAGCTTCTTTTGTTTATTCGGGCGACAAAGATACGAATAATTATCCTCATTATGTAGTATTTAGAGTAAAATATTCATTTTTTTATGTTCATTTCACCCTGATATCACTACAAATCAGCAGAAAACTCATGGCCTAAAACACAAGAACAATCCATGCCGGCATCCAAGTATATGTAAAGATATAAAACGAACAAAGCCTCCGTATCCTTATCAGACACGGAGGCTTCTTCTGAAAACGGCGACTACCTACTCTCCCACTGTTACGCAGTACCATCGGCGTGACCGCTTAACTTCTCTGTTCGGAATGGGAAGAGGTGGAACCCCGGTGCTGTAGTCACCTGAATAAGGCAGACATGATGAGAAAAAAGTAAAGTGTCCATATATTGCTGAACGTATATACCTCCATACACGGAAGGCAAAAAGTGGACGGGCAATTAGTAATGCTCGGCTATGACATCGCTGCCTGTACACCTGCATCCTATCAACGTTGTATCTACAACGACCCTGAGAAATCTAATCTTGTGGCTGGCTTCGTACTTAGATGCTTTCAGCACTTATCCAATCCCGACTTAGATACCCGGCAATGCACCTGGCGGCACAACCGGTAAACCAGAGTCAGTCCAACACGGTCCTCTCGTACTAGTGTCAGAGCCACGCAAATTTCATACGCCCACGATAGATAGAGACCGAACTGTCTCACGACGTTCTGAACCAGCTCGCGTGCCACTTTAATGGGCGAACAGCCCAACCTTGGGACCTTCTCCAGCCCCAGGATGTGACGAGCCGACATCGAGGTGCCAAACCCCTCCGTCGATATGAGCTCTTGGGAGGGATCAGCCTGTTATCCCGGAGTACCTTTTATCCTTTGAGCGATGTCCCTTCCATACGGAAACACCGGATCACTATGCTCTAGTTTCCTACCTGATCGACTTGTAAGTCTCCCAGTCAAGCGCTTATGCCATTACACTCTGCCGACGGTTACCAATCGTCGTGAGGCACCTTTAGAAGCCTCCGTTACTCTTTTGGAGGCGACCACCCCAGTCAAACTACCCACCAAACCAGTGTCCTCGTACCACGAGTTAGAACTCAAATAATCAAAGGGCCGAT
>ENA-OQLB01000341-OQLB01000341.1-human-gut-metagenome-genome-assembly--contig:-NODE-341-length-27239-cov-1.588374_pt1 | contig 27239 bp, 35 predicted proteins | sample MGYA00242656_ERZ504813 | MGnify/ENA primary metagenome ERZ504813 (study PRJEB26092, sample SAMD00036388) | human gut metagenome | host: Homo sapiens | study: EMG produced TPA metagenomics assembly of... | reverse complement strand
GATTGAGCAGAGTTGCTAAGTCCGTTAATCATACAATGACATATCCCCCTCTTATCTTAATACTTTCTATACATATGAAAAAATCCGGGGGATATACCCTCGGATTTTTAATACTGTTGTTGTCCGTCCTGTTGTTACCGTTCACTTCGTATCCAGTAACGTATTTTGCCATGCATAGACTTTGCAGCTATTTACTTTTCTAACATACTTAGCAATATTTCTTTCTGATTCTTCTCCGGTGCTGCAAGAACTTCTTCCAAAAGACGATTCAGTGTCTCTCCGATTTCCCGTCCCGGCTATATCCGGCTTCAATCAGGTCTTTGCCTGTGACAGCAAGTGTCTTTAACGATACACACTGATGCTCTTTCAGAATAATTTCGTAAGCTTCTTTCACTTTATCCAGGCGCTCCTGCTTTTCAACGCGTTTGTAGTCGCTCTGCGCCCGCATATCCGCCTGCTGCACTTCCAGATAATATGGAAAAAGATCCTCTCCAATGCGGTTTACTGCGCGGCGTACCGACTTCGTCGTCCCTTCCGGTCTGTCATCATGCCATTTCACCAGACGGGTCACCTTGCGTATCGTGTCATTGTCGAATTTCAGGCGACGAAGAATCTGCCCCGCCATCTTTTCACCTGCACTTCCATGCGTTTTGAAATGGTCTCTTCCATTCTCATCTGTTTTTCGCACAACGGGTTTACCGATATCGTGAAGCAGCATCGTAATACGAAGAACTCTGTCTGCGCGCACATAGCAGAGACTGTGCAGGATGTGCTCCCCCACCGTATAACAGTGATGAGGGGTATTCTGTGGTGTTTCCATGCAGGCATCAAATTCCGGCAGAAACTCTGCTGTGATTCCTGCTTCATAAGCTACTCTGAGATAATCCGGATGAGGTGACATAAGAAGTTTCACCAGTTCCACCTGAATTCGCTCCGCACTGACATGCTTTAAATTCGGCGCAAGAACCTTTAACGCTTTGCGGGTTTCCTCTTCAATAGTAAATCCCAGCTGTGCACTGAAACGGACTGCACGCATAATACGAAGTGCATCTTCTGTAAAACGCTCCAGCGGATCTCCCACGCAGCGAATTGATATTTTTGTCGATATCTTCCATTCCTTCAAAAAGATCCACCAGACCTCTTGACGGATTATATGCCATGGCATTAATCGTGAAATCCCGGCGTTTCAGATCTTCCTCAAGACTGGCTGTGAAGGTTACCTCCTTCGGATGTCTCCCATCCTCATACTCACCATCTACACGGTAAGTAGTAACCTCATAGCTCTCTTTCTCCATGAGGACAGTCACCGTTCCATGCTGCAGACCGGTGTCTACCGTTCTGTGAAACAGGGCTTTTACCTGTTCCGGCTTCGCAGATGTAGTGATATCCCAGTCATCCGGGTTGCGGCCCAGAATAGAATCACGAACACAGCCACCTACACATAAGCCTCATATCCTGCATTTTCAAGTATGTGCAAAATTGTTTCCGCGTTTTTTGGTATTTCTAGAATCATATGACCATCCTTATCTTTTTTATTTTGCTACAAAACCGGCACTCAGATTTTTCTGTTGCCGGTTTCCATAAGCAAATCAGACAAATGTCATTCCCTGATCTGTCACTTTCTAATTAGTATGCTCTGCCCCAGTAAACCATCTTCTTAGCCGGTTTTCCGCAGCATACGCAGACATCGCTTAAATGTTCCTGTTCAAATGGCATACATCTGGATGTAGCCTGAACATCCTCTTTGATCTTGTCTTCACATGCACGGTCACCGCACCACATAGCTTTTACGAAGCCTGGTTTGTTGACAATTGTATCTTTAAATTCTTCGTAGTTTGTAGCGACATAAGTATGAGCATCTCTGTGTGCACGGGCGCGCTCCAGCATATCTTTCTGGATTGTTTCCAGAATCTCCTGTACTTTCTCTACAAGCTCTTCAAATGTAACTGTGTATTTCTCTCTTGTATCACGACGGCAAATCACAGCCTGTCCATTCTCGATATCCTTCGGACCGCATTCGATACGGATCGGAATACCACGCATTTCCTGCTCTGCAAATTTGAATCCCGGGCTCTTGTCTGTGTCATCTACTTTTACACGGACTCCTGCTGCCTTTAATGCTGCAAACATTTCGTCTGCTTTCTCCAGAACGCCTTCTTTTCTCTGCTGGATTGGAATGATGACTGCCTGTGTCGGAGCGATTCTCGGAGGCAGTACCAGACCGCTGTTGTCACCATGTACCATGATAATAGCACCGATCATACGTGTTGTCATTCCCCAGGATGTCTGATGTACATACTGAAGTTTGTTCTCTTTATCTGTATACTGGATGCCGAATGCTCTGGCAAATCCGTCACCAAAGTTATGGCTTGTACCGGACTGAAGAGCTTTTCCATCATGCATCAGAGATTCGATTGTGTAAGTAGCCTCTGCACCGGAGAATTTCTCTTTCTCTGTCTTCTGTCCCTTGATAACCGGGATAGCAAGTACTTCTTCACAGAAGTCTGCATAGAGGTTCAACATCTGAATTGTACGTTCTTCTGCTTCTTCAGCTGTAGCATGAGCTGTATGGCCTTCCTGCCATAAGAACTCACGTGAACGAAGGAACGGACGTGTTGTCTTTTCCCATCTTACTACTGAACACCACTGATTGTATACTTTTGGCAGATCTCTGTGAGACTGGATTTCTTTTGCATAGAAATCACAGAATAATGTCTCAGATGTCGGACGTACGCACAGACGCTCCTGAAGCGGATCCAGACCGCCATGAGTTACCCATGCAACTTCCGGTGCGAATCCTTCTACGTGATCTTTCTCTTTCTGAAGAAGAGATTCCGGGATAAAGATTGGCATGTATACGTTCTGTACACCTGTCTCTTTGAATCTTCTGTCCAGTTCATGCTGGATGTTCTCCCAGATTGCATATCCTGCAGGTTTGATTGCCATGCAGCCTTTAACGCTGGTATATCCGCACAGTTCAGCTTTCTTTACAACGTCGGTATACCACTGGGCGAAATCGTCTTCCATAGATGTGATGGCTTCTACCAGTTTCTTGTTGTTTGCCATGATTTTTCTCCTTTTTATGTGATTGTGTTGATCCTGTCAGGAACTTTATGCTACAGGAACTTCCGAAAAATCCCCGCATTTTCCTGCTGTTCCATTTTACAGGATATAGTCGCGGCGGAATGCGGACAAAAAAAGAAGCCCAGCATCCCTCACAAGGGACCGAAAGGCTTCGGCGGTACCACCCTAATTAGCACTGTGCCCAAATGCCTGCACACTGCTCGCTCTTCTTCCGATAACGCAGGAAAAAACGCCGTACTTCAATTGCACGGGGCTCCGAGGCCGGTTCCATAACTTGCGCACAAAATCCTTCCACCACATGGATTCCTCTCTGGGATTGCTCCTTATGTACTATTCTCTTCATCGCCGTAAATATTTCGCATTTAGTTTTATTTTATGCGAAATGACAGAGCGTGTCAAGAGCCAAATTACGTTACTGTTCACTCCTTCTCAATAACATAGCCAAATTACACTTCTATCGTAATCTTTCTCCCTGTCCGGTTATATTTATAATAACGAACTCCCGCTGCATCCAGCATTCTCTTGGACGCGATCACTGCCGGAGTGTCCGCATATTTATCGCAGTCATAAACAATCGTTTTAATCCCGGCCTGAATAATTGCCTTGGCACATTCATTGCAAGGGAAAAGAGAAACATAAAGTTTCGCTCCTTCAAGGCTTCCGCCTCTGTAATTAAGAATCGCGTTCAATTCACTGTGTGTCACATAAAAATACTTTGTATGCAGGTCGTCTCCCTCGCGCGCCCATGGAAACTCATCATCTGAACATCCTTTCGGAAAACCGTTATATCCCATAGACAGAATCTTATTATCCTCACTTACGATACAGGCTCCCACCTGAGAATTCGGATCCTTTGAGCGCATTCCTGACATCATGGCAACTCCCATAAAATATTCATCCCATGATAAATAATCCGTACGTTTGCAGTTTTTATCCATCGTTAACCCCTCCTACTTGCAAAGACAGCCAGAGACTGCCCGAAAAGCCTGGAACATTCCCACTTTATCTTCGAGTCTCTGGCCATATTGTTTTTTCAATTTATTCCGTCTCTATCTGATTAATTCTTCTGATATGTCTCTCATCATTGGAGAATGGTGTGTTTAAGAATGTATCTACGATTTTTATTGCCAGACCAGGTCCTACAACTCTTCCGCCGAGAGCAAGAATATTGGCATCATTGTGAAGTCGGGTTGCTTCTGCTGTAAAACAGTCCGTACAGACAGCAGCTCTGATTCCCTTGATCTTATTTGCTGTAATAGAAATTCCAATACCTGTTCCGCAGATCAGGATTCCCTTCTCACATTCCCCGTCAAGAATTGCATGCGCAACCTTCTTTGCATATACCGGATAATCTACAGAAGCCAGACTGTCACATCCATAATCTTTATATTCGATTCCCTTCTCGTCCAGATATTTCTTAATCTCCAGCTTTAATTCATATCCCCCATGGTCGCACCCTAAAGCTATCATTCTTTTTTCCTCCTGAAATTCAATTTATTTGTAACTGTTCAGTTCCTCACAGTTAGCAGACCACTGAATAGTTACCTTTATTTCTCACTATCCACCCGGATAATTTTATGTCCCGCAGCTTTCAGCAGACGATTCATAATTGCCTGTCCCATTCTCGGTGTATAAAATGCCTCTGAATAAATAGATTTCACCGCGCTCTGGTCAAAATCTCTGAGCACCTCATACAGATGATGTGCAATACTCTCTTCCTCTTTCCTGCTTCCGATACTCACTACCAGACCTTCCGGATATCTGTCCTTCGTTTCATCCGTAGCAATAATACCAACCTGCTCTCCATGCTCCTTCGCCTGTGCCGCAAGTTGATTAATTTTATCAATAACAGCCTCCTGCGCTCCTTCCACAATAGCCAGATCAGCCTTCGGTGCATAATGACGATACTTCATTCCCGGCGCTTTCGGACGTACTTTACTATCTGCCGCGATCAGCCCTTATCCATCCTCACATCACCAAGAGTCTCCTGAAGCATCTCCAGAGAAATATAACCAGGTCTTAAAACCACCGGCACATCCTCTGTAAAATCCACAATCGTAGATTCCAGTCCAATACCGACCTGACCACCATCAATGATCATCTCAATCGTCTCTCCAAGATCCTCTTCCACATGCTGTGCAGTAGTCGGACTCGGTCTTCCCGAAGTATTTGCACTCGGCGCCGCCACATAACCACCAGCAGCTTTAATCAGTTCCTGCGCGATCCTGTCACTCGGAAAACGAACAGCCACACTGTCCAAACCTCCCGTAGTCTCCTGCGGTACCAGATCAGACTTCGGAAGAATCATAGTAAGCGGTCCCGGCCAGTATTTCTCAGCCAGAATCTTCGCCTTCTCCGGAACCTCAGCCACGATCGGAGCCAGCTTATCAAACTCCGCAATATGCACGATCAGAGGATTATCCGACGGTCTTCCCTTCGCAGCATAAATTTTCATAGACGCCTGTGGATTCAAAGCATCTCCGCCAAGACCATACACCGTCTCCGTAGGAAATGCCACCAGACCACCCTGTTTTAAAATTTCTCCACCACGCCGGATTGCTTCCATATCAAGCTTATCCGCAGTCATGGATACAACTTCTGCTCTCATTAATTTCCTGTCCTTCTTTTTATCTCATATATTTTTATTATTTTATCTCATACTTCATATTGTACACGATTTTTCCCATTTGTCTCTATATTTATTATTTATTACAATTTCCCATTCAAGTATGTCTCGGGATTTTGGCATATTCATGCCAAAACACCTCGCGGGATAGTGGTGTGTAAACAGTAACAAGTATACCTCTGCCACTCTTTACTTTCACATCCAAAATCAGCGTAGAAAAATAATTCATTTTGTGTGCATTTGCAGGGATCTTAGATATTCTTAGCCGGCAAAAATATGCGTTATGAGAAATCAGAGACACTGTCTGAGCCGCAGGCGAGTTTGGCTCTGATTTCTCATGCCTTTAGCAGATTTTTGGCGGCTTAGAATATCTTAGTTCCCGAAACCGCACACAAAATGAATTATTTTTCTACGCGTCCCTTTGTCTGCAAACAAAAACAGCGGTCCTAAAGCCGCCATTTTTGTTCTGCTATTATTTATCAACCTTCAAAATATAAGTCCCATAATTCTCATCCCGGAACACCACCGTTCCAACAGAATTCAAGACTTCTTCATTCAGCTGCTCCCCATATTTCTCCCGCTCCGTAGAACCGACAAAAATATAAGAAACATCATACTCCTCCAGGAGTTCTCTCACATATTCTTCATCCGCAGAAGTATAAATACTCTCAATATCCGCACTCTTCTGATTCAGATCCGCAGTATCATCTCTCCAGAGCCATTCGTGTACATACCAGCCCAGCACTGTCGGCAGACCAGTCATAGCAGAAACTCTTTCATATTCACTATAACTGTCCCCATTCGCCTCAAGCACAACCGGTGAACCCTTGACATTCTTCTTCAGCCACTGAATGCCAGCCACGTCCTCCACAAAACTATTCTCCAGGAAAGAGGTCGCATTCAGGCCCTTATACTCTGATACATTCCATACATTTCCAAACCATGCATGAACACTGTTTCCAAAATATCCAAATGTCCAGCAAAGCAGCACCAGTCCGATAACAGACAGAACCTTAACTACCTTCTTACGTGCTGTCGCCAGCATTCGGAAAATCCCATATCCCATGGTCATTCCAAACAACATATACGCCTGATAAGTCAGCTTAAACATCGTATTCGCTCTGGCATTTCTGCTTTCGTAAATATCTCTTACATAAACAAACTCCGGAATTACAATCAGTCCGATTGCACAAAGCCCCATAATAATCACAAACAAATCTGGTACGGAAATTGCTTTCATCAGTCGATACAGACTCCGGTTTGCTCCACCGCGAAGTTTTTCCCAGATAATGCAGATAATCAGCAATACTGTCAGAAATACAGGCAGTCCCCAAAGAATCAAAAGCTGATGAATCATAGAGTGATTCTGTGCAATTCCGACACCCTTAAACATACTGTCAAACTGTAGCGTAAACGGCAGAGAAACCACATAAGAGATCACGATGATCTCAACAGCCTGTACCAACGTCACCGACAATATCTTCTTTACTTTCCCCTCAAACTGGACAATGTTTGTAAAAAGCACCACTCCACCGGTTACAACAAAATAAATGATGAAATCCCAGAAATTTGTAAACCGGAACATTCCTATCATTACTGCTGCCAGGATAATATGTGGTATCAGCAGCTGTCTCTTCCAGAACTGCTTTCTTCCAGGTCTCTCGATCACAGCCTCTCTCATACGTACACTACGCATCCATGTATACAGAAGTCCAACCAGAAAAAGCACAAACATTACATTTACCACATGCGCATGAAGATCACCCAGAACAAAGGAATAGCATGGAAATTCATGGATTGTCTTATCCTCCAGCACATCCGGATTATATCCGATATAGCGGGTTGCATCCGGGAACCAGTAACTGTCCACTTCTTTTCCCTGAAGCTTCTGGATCCATGGAATAATCTTACTATAAACAACATAATGCATATTTCCCGCAATCGATACGGAAAGACCGGCAGTGATTCCCGCCAACGCCGGCACATATCGTTTCTTTCCTGTCAGATTTCCCTTTAGCTTGTCCACAGACATCTGATAAACCAGTGAAAAAGGAAGAACAAAAGCAAATGCCGCCACAAAAGTTCTCATCAGATTGTAGGTGAGCTCTACTTTACTTCCTGTTAATTTCGTGAGAAATACTGCAAAATACTGTCCGCCATAATAATAATTGATAGTACCTTCTGAATACCACAGATCCTTGCCGGCAGTGTCGTACTCCGCATCATGCTTCCATAAAACCATAATCCATAAACTTCTCTGTTCCATAAGCCTGAGGACGGAATCCTGCAAAATATGTCCACATCAGAAAGAATGCAAAAAACAGGATTTCCTCCCAGTAAACCAGATTTCCCTTTCCGGTCGGAATACAGTCAATTCCCTTCTTTACCTGAAAATGGTATAAAATACCACATCCAACAGCACACGCCAGAGACACGCCAATACATGTCAGCGCAGTAAACGGCAGAATCTTTACCGTCACAAGCAGCCATGTAAGAAATCCTGTAACCGTAATTGCCAGCACTTTAGAAAACATCCAGCCCTTATCTTCAAATCCTGCAAACAGTCTCCCAGTCAGCGGCATTGCCACCATTCCCATCAGAAACGCCAACAGCCACCATGTCCAGAATGTCCATACATCCCCTTTCAGTAAAAAAGCAGACAGTCCTGCAAGCGCTGCCGCCAGAAGCACTCGTGGTGCCCATTTTTTCATCCGTATCTCCTCCTTAATTCGTTTTATATATCCGGATTCTTCCATCCTGAGTCTCGTAAACCTTCTCATATGTCGCAGCAATTGTTTTTTCCTGACACACCTGCTGTTCAAACTCAGAGCCTTCTTCAAACAGAATATAAGTAATCTTCTCCTGTTTTACAGTGCTTTTTAAAGTCTCACTGTCGGATGTCGTATAAATCGTTACCGCCTGCGCTGCTCTGTAATTCGTGTCATATCCTGCCGACCATGCATAATACGGCCATCCACAATAAAGCATCACACCAGACATTGTCACCTCATTCATACTATATTCCGGAGTCAGAAGCAGATCATTTTATCCAGATGTTCTGCAAGCCAGCAGGTAAGATCACTGTTCATATTTACAGCCACACGTCTGCCCGGACCATTTCCCTTCACAATCACCGCAAAATCATAAATTCCGGTTATGCTAAGACATATGGTTAATATTGCTGCCAGTACCTTCCCGGCAAATTTCCTGATTTTTCTATCTCTACCAGTCTTAACGTCTGACTGGCTGGTTTCTTTTTTTATTTCATTTTCTATATCTTCGGTCTTTCTTTCATCTGCAATCTTGACATTCCTCTTCACCCTTTCCCCTGTCCAGAAATTGCATATTGTCCATGCCCAGAAGATTGTCAGAAACGCATAAGAAATCATGATATATTTATGATTTACATTAATATCCGGTGTCATCAAGAAGTACAAAACGCAAAAAATTGTTGGAAAGATAAATCCCAGCAAAATTGCTCTCTCCCGCCTTCTCATAAACCACCCCAGCACTAACAGGCCAAGGAAAAATACTCCACTCATCCAGAACAGATATTTCACCACTCCCCAGACAGTCTTACCTCCGCCAGAAATCCCAGATAAATCTGCGGACTCATCGCACTTCCAGAAATAAATATTTTTGTCTGAGATATGAAAAGAAATCGTCACTGTGACCATGATCAGATAATCCAGTTTTCCATCCGAAAAAGCTGCAAATCCGCACAGAATCAGCAATCCGCCGATCACTGCGGCCCCATTCCAGAATGCACACAATCCGAGAAACAATCCCATAAGCAATGCCTGCTCCAGATTTCTGCTTCTCCATCCTTCTTTTGAAAAAAGCCTTTCCTTCATCCAGACGAAGCCTTTTTCCTCATGCATTGTCCCAGTTTCCAGCCAGTCCATAAACAGATATAATGCAAGCGTCACCATAAGAAGCCCAAATGCCAGATGTCTCTGATTCAGATAAACATTAAAGTTCCACAATCCCCAATTTTCATTGGTCGTATATCCAATGAAAGAAACATTCTCAGTCAAAGTCTCCAACAAATTTCCAGCCTGTATATGTTCCCACACAAATCTATAAAAAGCCATGCCGCTTCGAAGAAAAACAGAAAAATCGTTAAAACACCGCAGCACATTTTCCCTGTGATCCGAAGTGCCAGCTGATACAACAGCATAAGAAAGCCAGTCAATGAAGTAAGGCTCACGATATTATAAGCAACATCCATGCGCATTCCCAGATATTCCAGATTTCCTGCCAGAAACTGAAACATAAAATGGTATTTTACATCAGCTCCTCCATAATGAGGATACTGTGTCGGGAAATTATTCCCCATGGAAAAAGAACGTATCATGCCGTATGTGGCGCATAGTCTCCATATACAGTCAGTCCAGAATACAGAATTCCATCTTTCATGTAGAAACATAGAACATCATATATGTAATAAATGCTGCCAGCAGTCCAAACAGGATTAATTCCTTCTTAAATCTGCTTTTATCTGTTATCAGGTTATCCATAGAGAGCTTTCTGCTTCTTTTTCTTTAATTTCCTGTCCTGATCAATCTGCTCAGTCAGACCTATCTCCATATTTGATCTTACCAAACTTGAATGGCTTCTGTATTTCTGTACTTCGATCAGTATAATAAAGATCAATACACCTGCCATTCCAATAGCATTTCCATATAAAAGTGGATTTTCTACTTTCCCGACCACACTGAAAAACCATGAAATGATATACACTACCCAGGTCAGCAAAAGCGTACCTACTCCAAACGAAGCCGGCAGGATAAGCCAGATACGGTTAATAAAAGAAAACTTCGTTTCCTCTTCTATCAGTATCTTTGAAGCTTTATATCCCAGTATTTCCGCAAGAATCAGATAAATTATTCCAAGCATAATTTCTCCCTGTATGTTTTTACTATATTTGTATTCCGACTATAGCATTTGCTATAGTCCACTCAAACCTGTATCAGTATAGCAAAAAACTCTTTCTATTAAAAGTCAGTTCACATAAAATAAACAATTTTATCAACTATCCCTTGCAATCCGTAAAGAATTATCCCACTTATCACTTAAGCAGCTATGTTATAATTTTTTGCTATTTATTCTTACTGAAATACGCATCGATTCCCTCAGATATCGCATCTGCTACTTTAAGCTGATATTCATCTGTCTGGAGCAACTCTGCCTCCTGTGGATTCGTCAGAAAACCACACTCCACAATATTCAGAACACTTTCACTTCTTTTCAGCAGATAATAAGTCTTATTCCCTTTCGCCACGCGCGGGCGCTTTACATCCAGCCTGGTGTTTAATTTCTCCTGAATCAGTTCTGCCAGACTTTTTCCCTGAACAGAATCTTCATAATAAAATACCTGAGTCCGTAAACTGCCGAATCCTGATAACTGTTCTGGTGTATGCTGATACATAATACCGGCTTACACTCCTTTACCAGCGCAATTCTCCGCTGCATATCCTGTGCTTTCTGATTCCTGCTTTCCTCATCATAAAGTCCCTTATCCTCTTCCCTTGTCATAATTACGGTAAAACCTTTTTTCTCCAGAATTTCTCTCAGTTTCATGGCAATCTGAAGATTAATTCCTTTTTCCTCCAGTCCACCCACTCCGATCATTCCCGGTCCGCGCCGCCATGTCCCGCATCCACCAGAATAGTTTTGAATTATCAGTTGTTGCCATAGTGCCCGCTACCTGCGCAGCCTGCTTTGATAAGATCAGGAAACTCACAAGAAGCAGACACGCCATAAGCAGCTCCAGTCCATATTTTTTCATAATAAAAACACCTCCTGAGACATTATCTGCAAGATTCAAAAGCTTATCACTTTCTAATTACTATACTTAATATATGTCTCAAGAGATGTTTTTTATTCTAATTCAGATTATCACTAATTACCTGCCAGATACCGCTATTTTCAAATCCAAGTTTCCATGCAGAAACTCCTGCAAGATTGTATTTCGACACAAGCTTAACCTTCTCCGCGATTGACTGAGAATCCTCAATCCAGATCTGATAGGTAGAATTATCAATATCATATTTTCCATAATTCTGAGATGTCGTCTTATCCCAATAGGTTTCCACATTATTCTCGGAAATCACCTGCTGCGCCTGATCCATACCAATTGCCTCACTGGTTACATTTCCGCCAGTAGTTCTCCACAATCTGGTATAGAACGGTACTGCATTGATCACACGCTCTGCCGGAACTTCTGCCAGAGTATCCTGAATTCCCTGTTCTACCCATGGAAGAGATGCGACAGAGCCCGCTTCAGATCCCACATAATGTTCATCATATCCCATAATGATCACGTAATCGACAACTCTTCCCTGTTCAGCGCGGTCATAATGACTGGTGAAATCTTCCGGAACCGGATTATCCACAGAAAGGACCAGATTATTCTTATGACACTCTATAGAAAGTTCTCTCAGGAACTCCAGAAAATGAATTCCAACATCTTCGCTGAGAGACTCGAAGTCCACATTGATGCCATCCATTCCCACACTTGTCGCAGCCTGAATCAGCTGACTGATAATATTCTGTCTTGCCGCAGTATTTGAAAGTGTCTCGGTCGTACTTACTTCCTGTGTAAAGTTATCGATCAGCCCCAGACTTTAAGTCCTTTCTCATGAGCCTGTGCTACGTAATCTGCACTTGATATGTTTGCAATATTTCCAGATGTATCAAGCAGATAGAACCATGTCGGTGAAATTACGTTTACACCTGTCATATTTGCTGTTGCATCTGCAAAGTAAGCATTTGCATCCGTAGAAGTAACCTGATGCCATACCATATTGACCTTTCCATCCATTGTCAGGTATGAATACTGTTCTCTCTCAAAATTTCTGTCGAAAGTTGTCTCCGATGCTTTACCGACATTCTTCTTATCTATATAGCCAATATATCCATCGTCTGTGGCTACCTGATCCCAGTTATCCAGTTCCTCAATAAGTCGAAGCTGTGCCCCTTTCTTTACCGAAGTGACAACCGGTGATTTAATTCCTCCGCGGTAACGTATACTTGTATTCTTTTTAACTGTAACAGTCTTTATATTATCAAACTGATACTGTATGGCAATTCTGTATGGGCTCCTTACTGATATACGCATCGATATCTGTATACTGCTGTATATAGGTAAGATTCAGATATACTGTATCGTCCTTCAGCCATACCTGGTCACCTGACTCAGATGATGCAGCTACCGTGGTAAGCTCTGATGGAGTTGCATAAAGTACCTGCTGATTCGCAGAATCCCAGTAGTATCTCTGATTCAGATATGTATTGACTACATTCAGAGGCAGATAAACTCTGTCTCCGTCTACCATGCCGCGCTCATCCAGTTTCTCAGTTCCCAGAACTATTGCGATCTCGCCATCTGCCATTTCTCCATAATACTCATTTAAATCCATCTTCTCACCTGATGGGATATACTTCATCACTACATGGCTGACAATTCCAAGTACTGCAACGAGAATGACCAATACCACAACTGCAACTATTGGTTTATATTTTTTATCCATATTTTTCTTCCTTTCGGTGTGATGTTGCTTCTGGTATTAGTATATCATAAATTATTACAATTGTATTGCGAAAAACCATTTTTCATAATTTTTTTAGATTATTTAAGATTTCTATGTTTTTTGCTGCCCGAAGGCATTATGGACACGGGGGACTTGTCCGGAATCTGTTCGGGCAGCTTTTTCTTTTGTTATTTGTTTTTGACGAAATCAAAATCTACACGAGCGATCCGTCCTTTTTCATCTTCTACGTAATCCCGCATATAGCCACCACCTTCTGCAATCTGACAGGCTTTTGCAATCGATTTGGGGTTACTTGGTGTACCATCAAGGTACAAAGGGATTCCCTGTTCAAAGTAACTCTCAAGTTCTTTTTTCAGTGGTTTACGCAGGACCTTTTTTGTTGCCCGTGATATATTTTCCGTAAGCTTACCTCCTTTCCTTTAAAAATAAGATTTTAGAAAGCACCTCATCGGCTGTTGAAAAAACAATATCCCTGCTGTACTTATCTTATCCTGGGAATTTACCTGTACATTGTCACGGCAGGAACGCCGTATGAATAATCGACAATGAGGTTTTGAAATAAATAGATTACTGTTGCTCAGTAATGTAAGTAAATCATTAGAGTTAATGTTTCAGAGTTACTGGTTTCTTCGTTCTCAGTAACATTTCAAATCTTCGTTTATACGAACCGCAGATTTATTGTTTCTTCTTTTTTTATTATACCTGTTTTTTGTTTTGACGCAAGAGCTTTTCTGCATTTATGTAATTTTTTACCGTTTTTGTTTCCAAAAATTTTAATATTTTATGCTGATTACTCATCTTTACATTTTGCTGTTCTCTGTTATATAATATAGTGTATAAAATTGTATGTAATTTGCAACGCTATTTAGGATAGGATGTGACAACATGAAGATAGAAAAAATCAATGACAACCAGATACGCTGCACCTTAACAAGAGAAGACCTTGAAAGTCATCAGATCCGTATCAGTGAATTAGCCTATGGTACTGATAAAGCCAAAAGCTTTTCGCGATATGATGCAGCAGGCACAGATACAATTTGGTTTTGAAGCAGATAATATTCCATTAATGATCGAAGCAATCCCGGTAAGCACTGAGAGTATCATCCTGATCATCACCAAAGTAGAAGATCCGGAAGAACTGGATACACGCTTTTCCAAATTTGCGCCATTTAAAGGAAATGAGAAGTCAGATACTGTTCAGCTTGACGGAGCTGACAATATCATCGATATTTTCCAGAAACTTTATGAGGCAAAGGTAAAGAGTTCCCAGGCAAAAGAGAAGAACGCGTCTCAGGGTAACACTGCAGGTGAGAAAGATGATACTCAGGTTCCTGATGTAAATCTTATCCGCCTTTACGAGTTCGATACACTGGATGATGTAATCGCCGCAGCACATGGATTGAACGGCTATTTCTCAGGTGCTAACACGCTCTATAAGGATCCGGCAGATGAGATTTATAAGCTGGTTGTTCACCAGTCCTCTCTCTCCCCGGAAGACTTTAACAGGGTATGCAATATTCTTACTGAATATGGACGTGGAAGAGCTTTCACAGCTTCAGGTGAAGCATACCTGACAGAACATGGAGAACTTATCTCTGCCTCCGCACTTCAGCAATTAGTGCAGTTATAAGAAATTTTCACAAAAATGGGATGTCCTGAAATTAATCAGAACATCCCATTTTTTACATATTGCTTTAATCAGCCAGCTGATTATTCTCCAAGAAAATCATTGATCTGGTTAACAAGTACATCTGCATCCAGTCCATGAACCATAGCTGCTTCTTCGAGAGATTCCATCTGAGAAGACGGGCATCCAAGGCAGTGCATTCCTGCTCTCATAAGATTGGTGCGATATTCGCATCTACCTGAAGAAGCTGACCGATCAGCATATCTTTTGTCACTTTAGCCATTGTAAATTTCCTCCTTAATTTTTATTCAGCATTATCGTTTCCATATCCTCTGTCCCGCATTCATCCTGCAAACTCAAGGCATACGTACACTTACTACTTAGCTTTTCTAGCTTCTGATATTATAATACTATTTTACTCTGGAATCAACCGCAAACGCCTAATTTTATTATCTTTCTTCCCTGAAATATGGAAGTCCCAGCGCGGCAGGCGGCTGATGTTCTTTCTTCTTTCGGAAACTTGTAAATATCAACACGATGATTGTTACCACATATGGCAATGCCTTAAATACTTCCTGCATGCTTCGTCCCAGTCCCGGAATATACAGATACAGGATATAAAGTGCTCCAAACAGGAATGCTCCCCAGATTGCATTTAATGGTTTCCAAAGTGCAAAGATTACAAGCGCAACTGCAAGCCATCCACGATCTCCAAATCCATTATCTGTCCAGGTACCACCTGAATATTCCATTACGAAATAAAGTCCGCCGAGTCCTGCCAGTCCTGCACCGATACAGGTAGACAGATATTTATACTTAATAACATTGATACCTGCCGCATCTGCAGTTCCCGGATTCTCACCGATTGCACGAAGGCTTAAACCAGCTCTGGTCTTAAACAGGAAGTATGACAGTACAACTGCTGCAATGATACATAAATATGTCAGGAATCCGTAATTAAAGAAAATCCCTCCGATGACCGGTATCTTAGATAAACCAGGGATTTTCGCCGTATAAGCGCTTCCCGTTACTTTTACGGAAATCTGTCCTACACCACCTGCAAGCTTGGAAATAGAACCACCAAAGAAGTTACCAAATCCTGTACCAAAGATGGTAAGGGCAAGACCTGTTACATTCTGATTTACACGAAGTGTAATAGTCAGAATACTATAGATCAGACCACCGATAGCCGCACACGCAAATGCACATAAAAACGATATTAAAACACCGATAAGTGCATTTGGATTCGGATTGTCTTTCTCATAAAGAAATGCTCCCATCAGACCTGAAATGCCGCCCATATACATAATTCCCGGAATACCCAGATTAAGGTTACCGGATTTCTCTGTCATAATTTCGCCAAGCGCACCATACAGAATACAGATGCCCTGGACAATTGCTTTTTGAATAAAAATTATCAGTACACTCATTGCATCTACCTCCTATTTCTTTGCACGCTTTACTCTGTAGTTGATAAAGAATTCTGCACCGATCAGGAAAAACAAAATGATTCCCAGAAGAACATCTGAAGCATTCTCATTCAGACCATACTGAGTTGCAATTTGCACAGCACCCTGATTCATAAATACGATACCAAAAGAAACCGCAACCATGATAAATGTGTTAAATTTTGAAAGCCATGCAACGATGATAGCGGTAAAACCTCTGCCACCTGCAGTTGCAGTAGAAATTGTATGGCTTGCACCACTTACGATAACGAAACCTGCGATACCACAGATTGCACCGGAAATAGCCATTGTACGGACAATAACTTTTTTACCTGAATACCTGCATATCTGGCTGTATTCTCGCTCTCACCAACTACTGCGATCTCATAACCCTGTTTGCAATATTTCAGATAAATAAACATTCCTACTGTCAGAACCAGAACGATCACAACATTCCAGCCATATTTCTGTCCGAAAAGTTCCGGAAGCCATCCTGCCTTTGTAGCCTGATTGATAATGCCGACTGTGTTGGAACCTTTCGGATTTTCCCAGAATACGATGCAATATGTAATAACCTGCATGGCAACATAGTTTAACATCAGAGTAAATAAAGTTTCATTTGTATTCCAGTGTGCCTTAAATACTGCCGGGATCATTCCCCAGATCATTCCGCCAAGTGCACTTGCCACAAACATTACGATCAAAAGTAATCCTGTCGGCATTTTGTCCCCAGCATAAATCATAACAGCTGCTGAGCAAGCTCCACCGATCAGAATCTGGCCTTCCGCACCGATATTCCAGAATTTCATTTTAAATGCAGGTGCAAGTCCAATGGAAATACACAACAGAACCATTGTGTCTCGTATCGTCTGCCATAGACGACGTTCTGAGCCCATGGCACCATCCCAGATTGCTTTATAAACATCTACCGGATTCATCTTTACCAGTGCAACGATCACCGCACCGCATACAATCAGGGCCAGAAGCAATGCAATAAAGCGGATCAGAAGACGCTCCTGCCATCCGGCTTTATTTCTTCTTTTACTTACCTGTAAGAGAGGTTCTTTCTTCATGCCTGCGTCCCTCCTTTTTCATGTTTCGTCATAAGAAGTCCGATTCCTTCTTTTGTCGCAGTTCTTCCATCTGCGATTCCGCTGATCTTACCTCCACAGAACACTGCGATTCTGTCACACAGTTCAAGAACCACATCCAGATCCTCGATTACACAGACTACTGCAACACCTTTTTCTTTCTGTTCATTTAACAGTCTGTAAATAACATGAGAAGTGTTGACATCCACGCCTCGTGTCGGGAACGCTACCAGAAGTACCTTCGGATTCTGAGCAATTTCTCTTCCTACTAAAACCTTCTGGACATTTCCTCCTGACATCTGACGGACAGGTGCTGAGATACTTGGAGTCATAACCTCAAGCTGCTCCTTGATCTTCAAAGCCAGAGCTTTCGGACCTTTTCGATCCAGGAAAGGACCTTTTCCATTTCGGTAGCTTCGAAGCATCATATTATCAGTCATATCCATATCACCCACAAGTCCCATACCGATACGGTCTTCCGGTACAAAGGCAAGCTGATTCCTGCTTTATTGATAGAAATGGAATCCATTCCGGCAAGTTCCATACCCTTTCCATTATCGTCAAGCAGGATGATGGAACCACTCTCCAGCTCCTGAAGTCCTGCGATCGCCTCCAGAAATTCTTTCTGTCCGCTTCCGGAAATTCCGGCGATACCAAGAATCTCACCTGTATTTACAGTAAGATCAATGTCATCAAGCGTTTTCACATCGTCTTTATCTTTGCAATTCAGCCCCTTAATGATCAGTCTCGGTTTCACATTCTCTGGCTCAGGACGGTCGATATTCAGGTCTACTCTGCCTCCTACCATCATCTCTGACAGACTCTGTGCATTTGCCCGTGCTGTTTCTACCGTATCTATATATTTTCCTTTTCTTAGAATCGCAACGCGGTCAGATAAAGCCAGCACTTCCTGCAGCTTATGTGTAATGATCATAATGGAACAGCCATCTTTACGCATATTTCTCAGAATATCAAATAACCGGTCAGCTTCCTGAGGTGTCAGAACCGCAGTCGGCTCATCAAGAATCAGGATTCTTGCCCCACGATATAACATCTTTATGATCTCAACTGTCTGCTTCTGGGATACAGACATTTCGTAAATCTTCTGGGAAAGATCCAGTTCAAATCCATATTTATCTACCAGTTTCTGGATATCTTCTGTGATCTTCTTCATATCCAGTTTCCCTTTTCCAGGAAGTCCCAGAACAATATTCTCGGCTGCTGTCAGTACATCTACCAGTTGAAATGCTGATGCACCATACCAATTCCCAGTTCGTAGGAATCTTTTGGCGAGCGGATCGTTACTTCTTTTCCATTTACGAAGATATGTCCTTCGTCCGGATAATAAATTCCATAAATCATATTCATCAGAGTAGTCTTACCGCTTCCATTCTCTCCGAGGATGGCAAGAATCTCTGATTTTCTCAGTGTGAGATTCACATGGTCGTTTGCCTGTACTGAACCGAAACGCTTGGAAATATCTCTAAGTTCAAGTGCATAGTTTTCTCCCACTATCGTTCCCTCCTTTTATCTGTTCATACAAAAAAGCGGAGCTGCCGACAAGCAGCTCCGCCAGTTTCATTCTTTATTCTGTGATAGATGTGATTCCGTCGATTGCAATGTCGAATGCCGGTGCTGAACCATATTCAGATTCATGGAAATATCCGTCAGAAATATATTCTGTTCCGTCTTTCTCATATGTATCAAGTTCTTTACCATCTACTGTAAATGTAGAAGTGTCAAATACATGAAGAGAACCATCACTGATCGCGTCTTCTACTTCTTTTACTTTCTCTTCTGTGCCTTCAGCTACAACTTTATCATTGAGAGATGTGATCTTATCTGCGCTTTCTGCAAATCCTTTGCACCAGTCAGTGTCAATAGCTGTTCCATCAATCATGCACTGTACTGCATATGTGTAATATACACCCCAGTCCATAGATGCGGAAGTAAGTGCTGTATTCGGAGCAACAGATGTCATATCAATGTTATAACCAACGCAAGGAACGCCGGCTGCCTCACATGCTGTAGGAGCACCTGTTGTATCTGCATGCTGGCTGATAAGTACGCAGCCATCAGAAATTAAAGCATCTGCGCATTCTTTTTCAAGGTCAAAGCTTGCCCAGCTGTTTGTATATTTTACTTCCATTGTTGCAGACGGGCATACGCTCTTTGCGCAAGATAGAAAGAAGTATATCCGGAAATAACCTCTGCATAAGGGAATGCGACCTACGTAACCGATCTTACATGCATCCTCTTTTACAGTGCCGTCTTCGATCATCTGATTGAGTTTCAGACCTGCCACTACACCGGATACATAACGTGCTTCATAGATATTTGTAAAGTAGTTATGCATATTGGAAAGTCCGCTGGATGCTGCCTGAGTTCCTGTCGCATGACAGAACTGTACGTCCGGATACTCTCCTGCTGCTTCCAGGATATAAGTTTCATGTCCAAAGCTGTTTGCAAAAATAATCTGGCATCCCTGGTCTGCAAGGTCTGCTGCTGCATCGTAGCATCCTTCATCTTCACCGATCAGAGTTTTCTCAATAACCTGAGAATCATCAAGACCAAGATTTTCTACCATCTCATCAATTCCAGCCATGTGAGCTGCTGTATAACCTTCGTTCTCATCACCGATATAAATCGCACCAATCTTGAGATCTTCTTTTGCGATTCCTGCACCACTTTCGCTGTCATCACTCGCAAATACCGGTGCACTCATAGAAACTGCCATTACTGCTGCAAGTCCAATTGCCAATGCTTTTTTCATTCTTCTTCCTCCATTCTCTCTACTGTTTCTGACTTCTTGTTACAGACTGCTATCCGTCTCACAGTCAGCAGTCCTTACGGAACAAAAGAGGCACAACTTTCTATGTCATGCCTCTTTGTAACTACCTTTACTATACCTTTCTATTTTTAAATTGTCAATAAATTTAGAAAAAACGCATTATTTTTTTTGACAGTCTTATTTTTTTTGTATGTTCATAACCTATTTTTCAAAACTTTTCCTATAGCAATTTCAGAAAATAATGCAAATAAGACAGTCCTTCAAAGCGCAAAGGACACGAAAGAAACGCAGTCTCAAAGTAAGCATAATCTAACTTGATATTATTTTATAATGTATCTGATTTTATACTTGTAATTCCGACAAAGATATATTAAAATGAGTTCAGAACCAATAGGGGCACTAAAACGTTATTATAATAAGGAGGATTATAATTATGGCATATGTAATTTCAGACGAATGTGTAAGCTGTGGAACATGTGAAGGTGAATGTCCTGCAGAAGCTATCTCTCAGGGAGAGGAGCATTATGTAATCGACGCTGATGCTTGCTTAGATTGTGGAACATGCGCTGATGCCTGTCCAACAGAAGCTATTCATCCAGCAGAATAATTTATGAATTTAAAAACAGCTTCATTTCTGTTCAATTAGAAATGAAGCTGTTTTTTATTTTTCAAGTATTTCAATATCTCTCCCAAAATAATTTTTAAAGGTGTTCTTTTTCCCTTTTTTTTATTTTCCTCTATTCTTTTTCTCCAGCGTAACTGCTGCTTCCTTTCTTGCAAGCTGACGATTGCGTATCGCCTCATCCAGATCCCGGCACTGGTCTTCTCCTTCTTTTTTCATATGTAATTCCTGCGTGATCAGGCGCTCCAGGATTTTCTGAAATTCCAGAAGTTTTTCTCTCTCAGGCTGCTCATCTTCCAGGAGTTTCACTTTACTGTCTGTGCTTCCGGGAGCTGTCCTTGAAATTCTGGGAACCAGTTCTTTAATCGCACGTAAAGCAAGTCCTCTCTTCTTAAGTTCCTTTATATTAGCCAGAAGCGTAATATCATTTCCGGTGTAGTAACGATGTCCCTGCTCGTTTCTGCAGATCCTCAGTTCCAGTTCTTCCTCCCAGTACCGGAGAACTGATGCCCTCACGCCGAGGATTTCCGCTGCCTGTGTCACAGTATACCGTTGCTCCATGCTATCCCTCCTGTCTGCTGACTTGCCGTTTAGATCATAAACCTGATTTGATTAAACAGCAAAGTCTCTCACACTTTATTATAAAAATCCTTATAGTGAATTGCAAGAAAATCCCATTGACAAATTCTTCTCCAAATTGTCTCTCAATACCAAAACAGGACGATTGCTCCCGGCATTCGCCTTCTGCATTCGTCCTGTATATTTCTTATTTCACAACTATTCAGAATCCTTTCCTTTACAATCCAAAACTTCTCGCAAAATAATGGAGTACTGAACAGTAACTTTATTTCTTCATATTTACAAACTGTGTATATCTCGGCAGCCATACCAGTTCAACGGTTCCGATCGGACCATTTCTCTGCTTTGCAATGATGATCTCCGCGATATCTTTCTTCTCTGTATCTTTATGATAATAGTCATCTCGGTAGATAAACATTACCACATCGGCATCCTGCTCAATGGCTCCTGACTCTCGAGGTCGGAAAGCATCGGTCTGTGATCCGGACGCTGTTCTACCGCACGGCTAAGCTGCGATAATGCGATTACCGGCACACTCAGCTCTCTTGCAAGAGCTTTCAGTGAACGGGAAATATCTGAGATCTCCTGCTGACGGGAATCACTTTTACCACTTCCGCTCATCAGCTGCAGGTAGTCGATCATAATAATCCCAAGATTATGTTCCAGCTTATATTTACGGCATTTGGATCGCATTTCTGCGATAGAGATACCTGGTGTATCGTCAATGATCAGATTCGATTTACCAATAATATCTGCACCTTCTACCAGCTTCGTCCAGTCCTCGTCTTTCAGATTACCGGTTCTCATATTCTGGGAATCGACATGTGATTCCATTGCAAGAAGTCGGTTGACAAGCTGTTCCTTTGACATTTCCAGACTGAATATCGCAACTGTGACATCTTTACGAAACGCCATATACTGGGCAATATTCAGAACGAAAGCTGTCTTTCCCATAGAAGGACGTGCTGCGATCAGAACCAGATCTGACGGGTGCATTCCGGAAGTTGTAATCCAGATCCACAAAACCTGTCGGGATACCTGTTACAGAACCTTTCAGTTTCGATGCCTTCTCAATGTTATTAATCGCATTGAGGACAACCTGCTGAATCGGCACATATTCCTCATTGTTACGTCTCTGAAGAATGTTAAACAGCTTTTTCTCCGCTTCCTCCAGAATCACTTCTGTATTCTCTTTTTCCAGATAACAGGTATTTGCAATCTCCTCATTTGCCTTGATCAGTCTTCGCAAAACCGCTTTCTCGCTGACAATGTTCGCATAATACTTCACGTTGGCAGATGTCGGGACCGCCGAGATCAGATCTCTTACATATTCCATGCTGCTGATATCCGGCGGCAGTTCCTTCTCTTTTAAACGATTTTGAAGGGTCACCAGATCTACCGGTTTCCCTTCATTACACAACTCTACCATCGCATCAAATATGATGCCATACTGTTTCTGATAAAAATCGTCACTGGTAAGTATCTCAGATGCAACAAGAATCGCATCTCTGTCCAGGATCATTGAGCCGATTACAGACTGCTCTGCCTCCATGCTGTGGGGGAGTATTCTTTTAATCAGCGCTTCTTCCATTCTTTATCCCTCCGGAGAAAGCCTACGCTTCTTTTACCCATACTTTAAGAGTTCCGGTTACCTTAGGATGTAATTTCACAGGTACCTGTGTCACACCAAGTACACGAATTGGCTCCTGCAGCTGCAGTTTCTTTTTATCAATGTCCAGATTTAACTGTTTTTTTGCAGCTTCTGAAATTTCTTTGGAAGAAACTGAGCCAAATGTTCTTCCGCCTTCTCCTGTTTTCAGGGTAAGGATGACTTCTTTTGTCTCAAGATCTTTGGCAAATGCCTGTGCTGCTTCATAAACTTCTTTGGCAACTTTCTCTTCATTTGCTTTCTGAAGCTTCAGATCATTTAAATTCTTAGGAGTTGCCTCCAGTCCCAGTTTCTTAGGAAGGATCATATTTCTTGCATATCCGTCACTAACGTTTACAATCTGTCCCTTTTTTCCAAGTGCTTTTACGTCTTCAAGTAAGATTACTTTCATTTTATGTTTTCCTCCTGATATTCCTGATCTATGATGTCTTTGAGCATTCTCTCTACTTCATCCGGAGAAGCCTTTACCTGGCACCGGCAATATTCATATGACCACCTCCGCCCATCTTTTCCATCATTACCTGTACATTGATCTCGTCAATTGCACGGGCACTGATATAAATTTCATTATTGTACTGTGTCAGTACAAAAGATGCCTTAACTCCTGCAATATTCAGAAGTTCATTGGCTGCCTGCGCACCTACAACTGTAGGGCTGTCCAGATTCTCGCTCGGACATGTAGAAATAGCAAACAGTTTCTGTAAATATGGGCTGTCCGCACTGCGTCTGCGCGAGCCTGATAAGATTTTAGATCATCTCTCAACAGCTTACGCACTCTCGTCACATCTGCCCCGCTTCTTCTTAAAAATGCAGCTGCTTCAAAAGTACGGACTCCTGCGCGCGTTGTAAAGTTATTTGTATCAATCACAATTCCCGCATAGAGACAATCGGCCTCAATACTGCGGATGCGCAGATCGTCTGAAAAATACTGCAGGATCTCTGCTACCATCTCGCATGCTGATGATGCATAAGGCTCAACATAAGAAAGCACCGCATTCTCGATTACCTCACTGCCACGTCTGTGATGATCCAGTACAACAACTGTCTTTGTCATATACAGCAGTTCTTCGCATTCGGTATAGCTTGGTCTGTTCGTATCAACTACAACTACTACCGTATTATTATCTATAAGGTCTTTTGCCTGCGCGCTGTCCACAAACATAGATGGCTCATACTCTGAGTTATTCGTGTATTCCGCAATCAAAGGGCGGATGGATTTCGTCGGATCATTTACTACGATATGAACAGGTTTTCCAAGTGTCTTACCTGCACGGTAAATACCGATTCCGGCACCCAGGCATCCACGTCTGTAATCTTATGCCCCATAACCACAACGCGATCCTTGGTACTCATAAACTCTTTCAGCGCCTGTGCTTTTACACGTGCCTTTACGCGGGTAGCCTTCTCCATCTGCTGGGTTTTACCGCCATAGTAAGTAATATTGTTTCCGTTCTTGATAACAACCTGATCGCCACCGCGTCCAAGCGCCATCTCTATGGCAATTCGGGAATACTCATAGTTCTGAATATAAGTGGCGGCATTAAGTCCGACACCGATACTCAACGTGATTGCCATCTCATTTCCGATATTAACAGTCTTAACTTCATCCAGAATATGGAATCTCTGCTCTTTCAGAGTATCCAGAGAACTCTGGCGCATGATAAGGAAGTATTTATCCTTCTCAAGCTTCTTTACAAGGCCGTCAAAATTGGAAAAGTATTTCGTAATCTTTCGATCGATCAATGCAATCAACAGAGAACGTCTCACGTCTTCCACACTCTCCAGTGCTTCTTCGTAGTTATCCAGATAAGCCAATGCCACAACCAGCTTATTATCTTCATTCTTCTTGATATACTCTTTCAGTTCTGTATCGTCATACATATACATAGCGATAAGACTGACATTTTTGTCTGTATTCTCCAGCGTCTCACTGCCAGCCACGATCTCACCAAGTTCTACCCTCTGCATGGAAACACGGTAAATCTTTTCTCCAAACTGGGTACTGATCTCGCTGATTTCCTTCTTGTCTGCAACCGGAAGCTTATCAGCTGTCACATCTGGAAAAATTGTGCTGATATTTTTCTTATAAAACTGATCCTTTCCGGTAAGTTCTGCAAATACCTTATTTGACCAGATCATTCTGCCATTCATATCCATGATGGCATAGGCAAAGCCAGTTCCTCCAGAATTCTCTTCTCAAGTGAATCGTACTGATTTGCAAAAGCAATCAGCTCATTTACGATAAAAGGTCTGTGACATCGAAGTACCACGACCGCAATCCCTACATAAATAAGAACTCCGGCCGATACAACAAGTCCGGCCTTCACGCTGACGCAATATACCAGAATATTAAGTACGATCAATAAAGCTGAGAGAATCAAAGGCCACCTCATAAAAGCTTTCATGTGCCCTTTTAATTTCAGTTTATCATTCATATTTTTCTTTCCGTTTTTCATTCTATTAATTTACCTCTGTACAGCAAATCGCGTGAGTGCAACGTTGCTGTTCACTTCATGCCCGGAAACAGTGTCACTACTCTTTCACGCTGTACAGGAACGTGTTGAAAAACGCCCTTTTGTAGGTATTATAACAGATTTCAACAGGATTTACCATACTAACTGCAAAAACGTTACAGCCCGCTTCATTTCCGGTAATTTTCCCGTTCCACCTCAAGGCGGTCCTGCCGGGCTTTTATATCACGGGAAAATTGCAGAATGATTTTCTGTGATACAAAAACCGCTGCCTCCACAATTTTTACTGTGGAAAACAGCGGTTTTATTATTCATCTTCAGAATTAGTCCTGGATGTATGGCATCATAGACATATGACGTGCTCTCTTGATAGCAACTGTCAGTGCTCTCTGATGTTTTGCACAGTTTCCTGTGATTCTTCTTGGGAGGATTTTTCCTCTTTCAGAAACATATTTTCTTAATTTTGCTACATCCTTGTAATCGATTTCGTTGTTTTCTTTACCACAGAATACACAAACTTTTTTTTCTTCTGCGTCCGCCTCTTCTCTTCATTGGAGAGTCTGGTCTTTCGCCTCTATTGTAAGCCATGATTGCTTTCCTCCTATTTTATTCTATCAGTTTGTAATAAGCTCTAATTAAACGGCAGTTCTTCATCAATTCCATCCGGAATATTCATAAAGCCGTCTGCACTGGCTGCTCCCGGAGCCGGCATGGATGGTGCAGGTGCTGATGTCTGAGGATGGGAAGCCGCGTAATTGTCGCTGGCTGACTTGCTCTCAGCAAACTCCTGTTCCTCAACTACAACCTCTGTTGTGTAGACCTTCTGGCCATCACGATTGGTGTAGCTGCCTGTCTGGATACGTCCTGAAACAACGATCTTAAGTCCCTGACGATAATACTTCTCAGCAAACTCAGCTGTACGTCCAAAGGATACACAGTTGATGAAATCTGCTGTCGCCTCACCGTCACGACGGAATCTTCTGTCTACTGCCAGTGTATATCTGGCAATTGCCAATGCGTTCTCTCCCGCGGAATATCTCACCTCAGGATCTCTTGTTAAGCGTCCCATTAAAATTACTTTGTTCATGTAAATACCTCTTCGTTTCTGCTGTGAATGGTTGAACGGATCAATTAATGGTGCCTTCTAAATCCACTCTGTATAAGATTATGCGTCTTTTCTTACGACTAAGTATCTTAATACATTGTCCATGATACGAACGTGTCTTTCAACTTCCGCTGGGCACTGTGCGTCTGCTTCAAACTGAATGAAATAGTAGAAGCCTTCATGCATTTTCTGAATTTCGTAAGCTAATTTCTTCTTACCCCATTCTTCTACTTCTGTGACGTTTCCGTTGTAACGAGCGATGTAGCTTTTAGCTTTCTCTACTACTGCATCACGAACTTCGTCTTCAACTTTTGCGCTCACAACTAATGCTAACTCGTACTTGTTCATGCTTTCTTACCTCCTTATGGTCTTCATGGCCCTCTGCCTGTATATCAGAGAGCAAGGATATGAAAAATATATCACACAGTTGATTATTCTACAGCTACGTACGTCTGAGCATCGATCGATGTACAGCTACGTACGTCTGAGCATCGATCGATGTACAGCTACGTACGTCTGAGCATCATCGATGTACAGCTACTACGTCTGAGCATCGATCGATGTACGCTC
>ENA-OQLB01000340-OQLB01000340.1-human-gut-metagenome-genome-assembly--contig:-NODE-340-length-27343-cov-3.972994_pt1 | contig 27343 bp, 27 predicted proteins | sample MGYA00242656_ERZ504813 | MGnify/ENA primary metagenome ERZ504813 (study PRJEB26092, sample SAMD00036388) | human gut metagenome | host: Homo sapiens | study: EMG produced TPA metagenomics assembly of... | reverse complement strand
GAACATGTAGAAACAAAAAAATAAGAAAAATATTAAATAGAAAACAATATATGAACGACATTTTTCCATATTCAATCCCGACTGGTGGATGGACGAGAACAACAATGCCTTGCAAATGACGGACGCGGTTCTTTTCTTATTGCTGGCCATCCCCGTAGCCTACTTGTTTATCTATGCATTGGCCTCCTTGCGGAAATATAAGAATCCCTATCCACCGTCCCCCCAAGCGACATCGGTTCCTGGTCCTCTTTGTTGTGCTGAAAAACGGCAAGGAAGTGATAGAGTCCATCAATCATTTCCTTGACACGCAGACGTATCCGAAAGAAAAATACGACATCGCAGTGGCTGCCACACAACTGTCCGAAGAAGACTTGGTTACGCTGCTCCAGATGCCGGTCAACATTGTCGTGCCCGATAAAGAGCATTGCACAAAGATATATGCCATACAGCAGGTCATGGAGCGCTATTCTCCTCATGAGTACGATGCCATCACCATATTCAATTCTGACAACAAAATCGTCCCCAACGCATTAGAACTTTTCAACAATGCCTACTACTCCGGCTGCGATGCCATCCAAGCCCACCGCATGACGGAAAACCTGAATACCAACATCGCCGTATTAAACGCCACCAGCGAAGAAATCAACAACCACCTCTTCCGCAAGGCACATACGGCACTGGGATTCTCCTCTGCCCTCATCGGTTCGGGCATGATGTTTGATTTTGAGATGTTCCAGGAAATCGCTCCCAGGTTATCAGGAAGCGATTTGGCCAAAGCTGCAGAAATGGAACTCCTGAAGGAAAACATATATACCGAATACATGGAGGAAATAGTCTGCTATTGCAAAAAGACGGACGATACATCGGGGTACAGCAAAGAACGCCAGCGCTGGTTGGGCTCACAGTACCGCAGCTCCATACTGGCATTGCAACAATTTCCGATAGCATTCTTACAAGGAAAGTGGGATTTATGCGAAAAATTATTCCAATGGCTACTTCCATCCCGTTTCCTGCTCATCTTATATATCACGATATGTGCCGTAGCAATGACGTTTCTGGAGTGGCCGCTTGCTACAAAATGGTATGCACTTTTAGCCGTTTTATTCATCACTTTTTTGATGGCCATGCCCGAAGGGGAAATCAGCCGCAAATTCCGGAGCGCTTTCTGGTCTCTGCCCATATTGGTAGTCACCTCTTCCATGAGCCACATCACAAGAATCTTTAAACGGAAAAAGAAAAGAAAGGCAGCAAAATGAGAATCGCCATCGAAGCCCAACGCATTTTCCGCAAAGACAAGCATGGCATGGACTTTGTCATCCTGGAGACACTGAAAGAACTGCAAAAGCGGAAAGACGGTAATGAATATTACGTATTCGTTGCTCCGGGGGAGGACTGGTGCCTGGAAGAATCGGAAAACCTCCATATCATTGAGCTTCGCTGCCCTACTTATCCTTTGTGGGAGCAGATAGCATTGCCCCAGGCCGTCAGGAAGCTGAAAGCGGACTTGCTGCATTGTACATCGAATACAGCCCCGTTATGGTGTCCCGTCCCTTTGGTGCTGACGCTTCATGACATTATCTATTTGGAGCCGCGTCAGCATCGCAGTCCTTCCTTCTATCAGGAAATGGGATGCATTACCGTCGCCTGATTGTTCCCCGCATCCTGAAGAAAGCAAGAAATATTATTACAGTTTCTCAGTTCGAGTGTACCCGCATACGCGAAGCGCTGCAACTTCCCAAAGAAGTCATTAAAGCCGTTTACAACGGCTACAGCGCTTACTTTACGATGCAGGAAACACCCGATGAGAGTATTGTGCAGAAATACATACCGCACCCGGACTTCTTTTCTTTCTTGGAAATACAGACCCCAAAAAGAATGCGGCACGTACCCTGAAAGCATACGCGTTGTATCTGAAAGCATCCCAAACGAAACGCCCCCTTCTCATTGCCGATTTAAAAGAAGAATATATCGACCAGCTTCTTCAGCAAGAAGGAATCACCGGGATAAAAGAACATCTGTATTATCCGGGATATATCGGCAACAAAGATTTAGCAACCCTTTATAATGCAGCATTTGCATTTCTCTATCCTTCCTTGCGTGAAAGTTTCGGGATTCCGATACTGGAGGCTATGGCTTGCGGCACTCCCGTAGTGACGGGCAACGTTTCGGCAATGCCCGAAGTTGCCGGTAAAGGTGCCATTTTAGTCGATCCTCAAGAACCGCAAAAAATAGCAGATGCCTTGCTACGCCTGGAAAATGATGCGACACTCTATCAGCAACAAGTAAATTACAGTCTGGAACGTGTAAAACTGTTCTCCTGGAAACACACTGCAGAAGAATATGTAAAGATATATCACTGTATTCACCAGTAACCGGCAAACATCATGAGAGACTTCATCATCACCAGCCTGCAAACATGGGACATCGAAATAGGTAGTACCATCAAGAATACTGCATTGGAAATTTCAAAGCAGAACCGAGTGCTCTACATAAACACTCCGATGGACATTTCCATCCGGCTGAGAGGGAACAGACAATCTCCGTCCTACATCCGGCGCATGGCTGTCATCAAGGGAGAGACTTCACCGCTCCGGCAAATCAACGCCAACATGTGGGTGCTGGACTGTCCTTTCATGTTGTTCTCGGCCAACTTCCTACCTGCACCGCTTTTCAATATCGTCAACAGAAAAAACAATGCCCGCATAGCCCGATGGATTGTAGAGCAGGCTGCCGCGCTCGACTTCAAAAATTACATCCACCTTATCGATACAGACATTTACCGCAGCCGCTATCTAAAGGAGTATATCCATCCGTCTGTTAGCATCTATTACCGGCGCGACTACGTCATAGGCGAAGCCTACTGGCGCAGGCACGGCACCCGTCTTGAACCGGAACTGGCTGCTTCGGCCGACCTTGTTCTGGCAAACTCCACCCGTTTTGCCGCAGAGTTGCAAGCTACAATCCCCATACCTACCCCATCGAAACCGGCGTAAACCTAAAGCTGTACAATCCGGCCAAGAAATACGAAACACCCGGTGACATGCAAGACATTCCACGCCCTATCATCGGATATATGGGTACGATAAACAGTACCCGCCTTGACGGAGACCTGCTTTATCAGATAATAAGTCAGCGTCCCGATTATAGTTTTGTGTTCACCGGACCAGAAGATGACATTTTCCGTCGGAACCGTATCCATAGTTTGAAAAATGCCTATTTCACCGGACAAAAAAAAGTGGACGAATTACCGGCCTACATAGCTGCCTACGATGTCTGCATCAATCCGCAAATGGTGAACGAGATTACCGACGGTAACTATCCATTGAAAATAGACGAATACCTGGCTATGGGTAAACCCACTGTCGCAACCAGTACCCACACCATGCGCCACATATTCGCAAATCACACGCACCTGGCCACCACCCCGGAAGAATGGCTTTCGGCCATAGACCGTGCTGTGACCGAAGCCGATGACGAAGAACTTGCCAAACAGCGCATAGCCTTTGCCGAGACCACAGCTGGGGGCACAGTGTAAAGAAAATATACGACATAATCGATAATTTTTTGAAGGAGAAAGCTACATGAACTATCGTAACATAGACGACCTGAACCATTGCATCCTGCAACATCTCAGCATTCTGCCACGGGATTTCGACCTCATTGTCGGCGTGCCCCGCAGTGGCATGTTTCCCGCCAACCTGCTGGCGCTCTACCTGAACCTGCCGGTCACGGACATAGACTCTTTCCGCAACGGGCATATCTATCAGACCGGAGAACGGGGGAAAACTTTCAACATGAACAATATACATAATGTATTGGTTGTGGATGATAGCATAGCCACGGGAAAAGCCATGAAGAAATGCCGCGAGCTCCTGAAGGACATAGAACATTTATACAACATCCAATATTGCGTCATTTATGCAGTCCCACTACACTCCCATTCCGTAGACTATTTTTTCGAAATAGTCGATTATCCCCGTTTCTTCCAATGGAACATAATGAACCACTCCATCCTGCAAAAAACGTGTATGGACATTGACGGCGTGCTTTGCGCAGACCCCACTCCGGAAGAGAACGACGACGGCGAGAAGTACCGTCATTTCCTGCTGAACGCTCCTCCGCTATTCATTCCCAAAGTCACCATCGGCACACTGGTCACTTCACGCTTGGAGAAATACCGTCCGGAGACGGAAGCCTGGCTCCAGAAGAACCATGTAAAATACAATAAGCTCGTCATGCTGAACCTGCCGGATATGGCTGCACGCCAACGGGCGAATTGCCACGCCTCCTTCAAAGCCAAAGAATACGGTTCATCCACAGACAACATGCTGTTTGTAGAAAGTTCCATGACACAAGCTGTCGAAATCAACCGCCTGACCAAGAAACCGGTACTCTGTACGGAAACGTTCCAGATGATTTATGAATCCAAATCGTTGTACTACAACCTGAAGTCGGGAGAAACATTCCCGTGGCTGCGGCGTTTTATGATAAGGATGCGCAACAAATTAAGCTCTCATTCAACCTCTTCCACCTGTAATAATGGCTGTAAAATGTGGAAAAAGTTTTTTCAACGAAGCGTATAACAAAAGATTAACAAGAATAATCACCAAAGGGCTAACAATATAAATAAGCATAAATTGCCAATCAGAAACGGGAGACATAAACTTAAACAGAATACGGACGAACATATTCAAGGGAAGCTGGTGACATGCATACACTAAAAAACAAGAGCTTATCAAAAAATAAGAAGATTTCCATCTTTCCCGTTCCACAAAGTAAGCAGTCAAAGCTATAATCGATACAATGCCCAATAATATGCCGGCATTGGCTACATATAGAAATCCATCTGCTCCTCTTACGCCAATTGTACCTATAGCAAAAAGAAAGTACAAGGCTACTCCCCAAGGAAAAAAAAGATTTAAAGTCAGCAACAAAGTTACGTCCGGTAATACTAAACCATGCTCCCACAAAAAAGAAAAAGACAGCATCCATTCTTGGAATCTCCAAAGTTCCCCCTACCAGCCAAATACAACCAAACACTACCAATATATACCAACGAAAATAACGAAGACACCAGTATACTAATGGAGAAAAGGCCAACATGACCATTAAATCACGTATAAACCATAAAGCTCCATTTACCGGCATTCCATTAATATTCCAAAAACTAATCAGATAATCACAAACAGTATAATCGCTCACTTGTTTATAAGCACCTGATGTCAATTGTACCGGTGATAAAACTGTAACAATCCAATGTCCCACAAGTACTACAAAGTTCCAAAACAAATATGGTATTAATAAGGTTTTAATCCTTGACTTTAGCTTCTTTTTATAGACATCAACAGAAAAGGCAGTGCGAAAGAAAAAGAGATAACCCTGAAATAAAAAAAAATAAAGGAACTGCCACTGAAGCCAAAATACGTGATATAAAAAAAGAAGTAGTATGATATATCGGTATCCCTGAATCCGGAATATCCAATCCCATAATACCTTCAAAAAAAGAATGCCACAGAACGACTCCAACAATCATAGGAAACCGCAGTACATCTATAACTCTTGATTGCAAAATATTTTTTTCCATTTGATTTAAGTAATCATGTACAAAGTTAATGATTTATAGATGTTTTACAAATTCTCCCCCATTTTTTTCGTGCACTTTTCTTTTTCGTATAGTAAATGGTAGAATACCAATAATTAAGTATCTTTGCCAAGATATTTTTTAACTAATAATGAACATAAAAAAACAACCTTGACCCTCCAAAGCGGAGGTCAAAACGCAGTAAGCATCGAAAAGAATACTGCACACAGTAGAAATCCATTATTGGATCAGTTGGAAATCATTGCAGAGGCAATTGGCGGCTTGCTGGAAGGGAAATCGTCTTTCTCCCAAAGCGAACTGCGCAGTCTGGCCACATACGGCAGATGACACGTATGCACAAAACAAAGTCCGGAGAGTAATAGCCACTGTGAGTCAAATGTTTACGAATGTAACAAGTAGAAGGCCGCCTAAAGAGCGAGCTCCACCGGCTACTTTCTATAAAAAAATCACATATTTCACCATTGTAGCTTCAGTTCCCCAGACGAAGGCCAGAACCCCCATACAATAGCTTCTGGACACGCCAAAGCATACATTAAGCCTACAAAAGTCCATTTGCAGGCTTATCCTATTATCCCTACCTTTGCATCACTAAACATAGAGAAAAATACTACGGAAAACGCCGTCGCCACAACAAGCAGCCCCGCTTTACGCACTACTTTTTCCCTCTAAAAAAATATATATGAAAAAGAATTTTTATTTCCAACACTCCTTAATGTCAATGTTCGACCCCAGAATGAAACACTTGGTAGACAACGAAGGACTCAGAGGACTGGGTGCCTACTGGATTATCATCGAAAAACTGTCAATCTTGCCAGAACCGCGCGCGCAACTGGATTATCTCCGTGCCTACTGCGACAGCAAGAAAATTACCTTATGCTACCTTAAGAAAATCATCCTGGAATACGACCTTTTTGAACTGGACGAAGACGGATACTTTATGCCCAAAGAGTTGAATCCCCTACACAAAAAAGGCGAAAAAACGGAAAAAACTACTCAGGAAAAGCCGGATTCCAAAGCAAAAAATGACGAAAAACAGCAAAAAGTATCGAGGAATAAAAGCAAAAAACAGTCTGATTTGTCAAGCAATACACTAAACAACAAGCATTTAGCTAAAAACGCCACAAATACTAATAAGAAGACTATAGATATTAATAAAACAACAACAGCAACAACAGAAGAAAAAGAAGCTGCTGCTGCCGATGCACTTTCATCACCCCAAACAACACCCGCTCCCATCGAACCCTGGCATACGCTGATAGACAAACTCACCGAAGAAAGTGCCTGGCTGGACGTGGCCTGCATGCACAGCGGCTATGGCAGCTTGCTGAAGACGCACATCAAAGAGGCTGTGGAGGTATTCAGGCAGCACGTCATACTGCACGACAACGGCAATGTGCTGCTGAACATGAAAGACACCCGACAATATTTCGTCAACTTTGTAAGGGCCGGCCAGCGCACCTCGCAGGAACTGCATATGCTGTTGCAGGGCCTCGAAAAGCAGCAGTCCGCCGCTGCACCTCCCGACCCCTACCGCTACGAGCTGCTTGTGGACGGACGGCGCACCTACCTGGGCTGCCCCATCCCCGACGGAGCGCCACCCCGACCAGACAATACCGCCTTCTGGAACGAAACTGCCCGTTCGTGGACGTCGCAAACCCCGCCGCCTTCATCGAAAAAGCCGAAACAGAAACCCGGCTGAAACGCCACACTCCGGCACCCGGAATGCCACACGTCAGCGTTCCGAATGCCACATGTCAACGTTCCGAATGCCACACCTCAGCACGTCCCAAGTGTGGCATTTACCCCCGTGAAGTGTGGCATTTCAACCCGCTAAGTGTGGCATTTCAACCCCTCAGGCTGCCCTGAAACTAAAATCTGCGTCTAAAAAATTATCAGAAAACTACTAAAGCAAACCTATATGAGAAATTTCCATCAACACGGCATTGATACCCGCGGCCGCATCAGCGGCAAAATCAAGATCATCTGCCCGCAATGTAACGACACCCGCGGACACAAAGGCAACAAGTCACTCTCCGTAGACCTGGACAAAGGCTTGTGCTACTGCCACCACTGCGGCTACAAGCTCTACGTGCCCGACGACGCCGAAGAACGCCTCAAGCAGCAACGCCGCGACATGCACCGGAAGCCCGCCAGGTGGTGCGCCGCAAAGGGGTGCGCATCCTCGTCATCGACCCATGAACCGCCTGGAACAACGTCTGGAACCGGGGCAGACGGAAATGGACTACATCACCGACACGCTGAACAAGCTGGGACGCTTCGCCACCCGCAACCAGTGCCTCGTCATCCTCGTGGCCCACCCCCGCAAGGTGAACCGCAACGAAAAGGACGGCACCCGGCGCCGTGTCGAGATGAACGACATCAACGGCTCTGCCAACTTCGCCAACATGTCCGACTTCTGCCTCGTGGTAGACCGCAACGACACGAAGCAGATAGCCACCATCTACATCGAGAAGGTCCGTTTCAAACACTTGGCAGTGCCCACACCGAAGCCAAGTTCGTCTACAACCACCTGAACGGACGCTACTGGCCCTGCGAGGAAGACGTCATCCACACCCCCCAAGGAGAGCAACTGGGACCGGTGAACACGCAGTTCGACAATGAGAATTGGTTGAAAAATAATGAAGAACAAGGCAGGTTATTCGAGTAAAAATCCGTATCTTTACAAGACGGAAAGAAGAGAATAGGTGCAAGCATGTGCAAACTGTGCAATCACGTGTTATCCCTATTAAAGAAAACATACAACCTGAACTTTAAAGAATATGATGAAACAGAATGATTCCTTTGCAGAGCCACGCTTCCCCGTCCGCAGTTACGGGAAAGGCGAACTGGCCATGTACTACCTTCCGGGCATTGCCCAGCAGACTGCCGTCAACCGGCTGAACGAATGGATACGCACCGCCCCCGGGCTGGAACAACGCCTGCTTGCCACGGGCATGAACCCTTATTGCCGACGGTACACGCCCGCGCAGGTGCAGCTTATGATCAATGTCTTCGGGGAGCCTTCTTAGAAGGTTCCCCACTTTTCACATAAATCCTCACCCCCACTCTGTCTATATGCTCGCGCAATGCCTCGTTTTCAAGATTGGCATATACCACCACTTCACGCACTTCATCAAAACGAGCTAAAACAGCACATATCCTGATTACTGTTTTCCAACATATTCCATGTCTTTTTATTCAGTTTACGCACATCTATGCGAATACAAATATACCTCCTATTTGTCACAAATCCAAAACAAAAGAAACAATAACCTCCCTTATCCTCTCCCAACCTCCTCCTACCTCCCCCAACCTCCCATCCTCCCTGCCCCATGTCCTATCTTTGTATCAACGAAACGGAGCAGAGGCCATCGCCGCGGAGACACCTCCTTTCCCCTTTCGGAATGAAACATTAACCATTAAACATCAAACATCATGTCAACAGCATTAGTAGTGCGCACACAGCGCCACAAGAAAATCGGAGACAGCAGCTCCCCCATGGTCTACACCCTGAAACGCAAGCCCCAAGATGCCAAAATCTTCGACCTTGCCCGTATCGCAAAAGACATTGAAGCACTGGGAGCCATGTCGGCCGAAGACGTGGAGCACGTAGGCAAAGCATCGTACGACAGATGCGCCAGACGCTGACGGACGGCAACAGTGTCCGTCTGGACGGCTTCGGCATCTTCCACACCACCTTTAAATGCCGTGCCACCGAACTGGCCAAAGACTGCACCGTGAAAAACATCGAGCGCGTCAACATCCGCTTCAAGGTAGCCAACACCCTGCGCTGGTGAACGACAGCAACGCCACCACCAAAGGTGGAGCAAACAACCTCATCTTTGAGCTTGTAACTGCCGACAAGGATAGCACCGGCGGAGGTTCCGGCGGCAATAATCCCGATGGCGGAGGTTCCGACGGAGACCAAGGAGAGAATCCGCTGGGATAAAAAAATAGGGGTTAGCGATAAGCTTGTGTTCCCTAACCCCTACCCTAATCACTAACCCCTAACCATTAACCATCATGAGTACAAAATCATCAACCTGGGACAAGATTCTGAAAGTAATCATCGCTGTAGCTTCGGCACTTTTGGTGCATTCAGCGCACACGCCATGAACAGCGGTGGTCCCTTTTAGCGAACAGCCCCCAAAGGCAAACAGTAAAGAAAAATGAGAAAAATTGATTTGATTGTGATACATTGCAGCGCCACGTGCGAGGACCGTCCCTTTACCGGGCAAGCTCTGGAAGCCGCGCACCGCCGACGTGGATTTGATGGCACGGGCTATCATTCTACATCCGCCGTGACGGACAAATCCTGACTACCCGCCCGGTCGAGAGGGCCGGCGCCCACGCCCGCGGCTACAATGCCCACTCTATCGGAATCGCCTATGAAGGCGGATTGGACCACTATGGGAATCCCAAAGACACACGCACGGAATGGCAACGCCACTCGCTCCGCGTACTGGTCCGCGCTTTGCTGATGGACTATCCGGAAGCAAAAGTGGCGGGACATCGCGACCTCAGCCCCGACCGGAACAACAACGGAGAGGTGGAACCGATGGAATGGACGAAACAATGCCCGTGTTTTGAAGTAAAAAAAGAGAAGTGGTAACCAAGAAAAGGGAGGTGACAAAGCATGACAAAAGCTTTGCCACCTCATTTTTTATTCATACATTTGTTCTAATTAAGCAAAATGCGCATCAAACAAAGTTCAGCCGTATGAAGTACCCTATTGGAATACAGAGTTTTGAGAGCCTTATCAATGACGGATATATCTATGTGGACAAAACCGCCCTGATTTATCAGTTAGTACATACCGGTCGTTACTACTTCCTGAGCCGCCCGCGGAGATTCGGAAAGAGTCTGCTCATCAGCACACTGGAAGCCTACTTCAACGGGCAGCAGGAACTGTTCAAGGGACTGGAAATGGAACGGCTCGAAAAAGAATGGACGAAATATCCGGTACTGCATTTGGATTTGAACACGAGTAAATACGATGAGAAGAACAGTCTTATCGACATATTGAACGATACCCTCTGCCAATGGGAAAACATCTACGGAGCCGTCTCCAGCGAAGTCAACCCCGAACTGCGCTTCAAGGGAATCATCCGCCGCGCCTACGAGCAGACCGGCCAGCGCGTGGTCATCCTCGTGGACGAATACGACAAACCCATGCTCCAGTCCATAGGCAACGAGGAACTGCAGAACGAATACCGCAACACGCTCAAAGCCTTCTACTCCGTAATGAAGACGCAAGACCGGTATATCCGTTTCGGATTCCTGACGGGGGTGACGAAATTCGGAAAGGTCAGTGTGTTCAGCGACTTGAACAACCTGATAGACCTCTCCATGGACCGACAGTTCCAGACGCTCTGCGGAATGACCGACAAGGAGATACACACCTATTTTGAAGAACCGCTGCACCAGATAGCCGAAAACTACGGTATCACCTACGACGAAGTCTGCCTGCGACTGAAAGAACGGTACGACGGCTACCGCTTCCGTCAGAACGGAACCAATCTGTATAACCCCTTCAGCCTGCTGAATACGTTCCGTTCCTTGGAGTTCGGCAGCTACTGGTTCGAGACCGGCACCCCCACCTACCTTGTGAAACTGCTGAAAGACAACAACTTCTGTCTGCCCGACCTTACGAGTGAAGGAGTGACTGCAGAGACACTGACAGACGTGGAGTCGTTCAAGGATAATCCCATTGCCGTGATTTACCAAAGCGGCTACCTCACGATAAAGGAATATGACGAAGAATTCAACATCTATCGGCTGGGATTCCCTAACAAGGAAGTGGCCGAAGGATTCATCAAATACCTGGTTCCCTACTACATGCCGATAAAGGACAGTGAATCCGTCTATTAATAGATGAACAACAATGCCACTTGCTAAAAATGAAGCCAGCGCTTCACCTTATCCTTCAGATTATATTGACCATGAAGCCAACCAACCACTTTTTAGCGGCCATAGGCATCATATAGAACAGAAGAAAAGGAAGCAGCTTCATCAAATTTTTATCCAAATGCCAATGTGACGGATAAGAAAAATGGCGGGATAAAAGATTTTCCAGATATTGCCGCTTCTTCTCCGGCGAAATACATGCAGAAGCATATACCGGTTGGCATGATAAAGGCTCATTTTCATGATGTCCAACATCAGTCCGTTATAGAAAGACTCGTCGGTCAAAGAGTGTATATACCCAGACTTCAACAACTGCGTACCAATATATTGTTCTGTCAAAAACTCTGAATACCCTTGCAGCTCTTTCAAACTGGTGACCGATTGAGGATTATAAGTAAAGAACAGTGTACAATCCGGCAACAAGCGGCAAGAACGGGCCCGCAATATCACTTGATACGTAAACCAAGGGTCATCAATCAGATAATGAGGAATACAACGAACCTCATTTTTGCGCAGAAAATCCGTCCGATAAAGCTTGTTCCAAGTAGCTACAAAGATATTCTGCCCCCGTCCGTAACGATATTTAGCCACTGCATAATCTCCATCAGTAATTAGAGTATCCTCGTACTGGCATCCACCGGGATACACTTTTCCTTCCAAATCACGCCGGACGAAGGATGCCGCCACAAAATCCACTGGATGTTCCTGCATCTTATTATACAGCAATTCAATGCACTCCGGTATAAGCACATCGTCGCAATCCATTGTAAACAGATATTCCCCCGTCGCCTTCTCGACAATGGTATTACGTGCCGCCCCCGTACCCTGATTGACCACTTGGTCGATAATACGGACAGCACTTCCGCGTGGATGTTCCCCGGCTACCCTGCGAACTATATCCATACTATCCCCTTTATCATCGACAAAAATAAATTCAATGTTCGGATACGTTTGGTTAAGGGCAGACAATAATGTACGCTCTATAAGACCCGCAGCATTATAAATAGGTATGCCCAGCGTTATAAGCGGAAGAGTATTCATCTTTTTATCCATCGTTTCATTGTACGTAAAAAACGTTGCACATCCAGTATCAACAGAGGGGAAAGCGAAGCCAGACATAAGACAGCATAATCAATGGACAACCGGAAAGGCAATCGCTCTAACGCCGACCTTAGAGCCAATCTCTCCCGGCCAATGAACTCGCCTTTCTCTTTTCTATTATCACAAGCTGTATCCAGCCAAATGTGTACCCGTCGTATATCGTGTACACAAACCCTCATCCAGAAATCAGGGGCCGGATGTTCTTTCACATAGTCACTGTGGTTTTCGAGCCCTTCCAATAAAGACTCTATAATTCTTTTCTGATTATCAACATGATGAGACACCGACTGACTACGCATCCGATAATAATAAGCATCGACCGGAAGTGAACAGACAGCATTGGCATGATAAAAACAAAGAGGATTCAGCACACAATCCTCTGCCTTATTCCCTGGAATATAACGCAAACGGTGCTTTATCAGCAGGTCACGGAGTATCAAGCGATTGGTCAGTACCGGATTGTAATAGAAATCCTGATAGAGCTCTATCCCCGTCTTTATCGGTGATTCAGGTACGTCAAATCCGACAAAACGCCTGCATTTGCCGTCTTCAAAAGCCACATTATTGAATATCAGCATGTCCAAATGGCTTTCGCGGGTCTTCTCATAAAAACGAGACAACAAGCCGGGAGCAATGAAATCATCGCTGTCAACAAACCAGATGTATTTGCCGACCGCCTTTTCAATGGCTTCATTCCGAGTTTCAGCCGCTCCGGAATTAAGATGGGTAAAAACACGGATATTAGCATAATCAGCCCATATTTCTGTGCTATCCGCAGACTTCCGTCAGTAGACCCGTCATCATAGAGTATTATCTCATATAGCTCTGACGGAACATCCTGATTCAACAAGCTATCTACACATTCAGACAGATAATCTTCCACATTGTATACCGGAACAATAAAACTCAGCCATTTCTCCATAAATTCATTATTCAACCATTTACCTACAAAAATACACAAAAAAAGGGAGCATACTATTTTTTTTTTGTGTACTTTTGCTGGTAATAACAAAAAACTTATGCCTCAGGAGTCACGCCTTAAAAAATCAATTGCTCAAGTTGCGCGGGTTTAATCTCTATTTTTATTTCCTTGAGTTTAGCCTATCATTTTTTCCAGAAAAAATCTTTCTGGATGCATTGGGCGCAGACTTTATGGGGCTGATAGGTACACTGAACAATCTCTTGGGTTTTCTGAACCTTGCAGAATTGGGTATCAGCACAGCCATCGGCTACGTTCTGTATAAACCCCTCTTTGAACACGATGAAAAGAAAATCAATGAAATAATTTCCGTTTTCGGTTTCATCTACCGCCGTATCGGTTTTATCATTCTAAGTGCAGGATGTGCCTTGGCATGCTTCCTGCCCTTGATATTCCCCAATAATGTCTTTGATTTAGGCGTCATCTATTTTGCATTTTTCTCGTATCTGACCACTTCACTAATAGGATATTTTGCCAATTACAAGCAAACCCTTTTGGGAGCAGACCAGAAGAACTATGTAGTGACAGCCTATTTTCAAAGTGCCGTACTGATAAAGACTTGTCTGCAAATGGGATTAGTCTATTATACGGGCAACTATTACCTATGGATTAGCCTGGAACTTCTGCTGGGCATTGTCTATTCCATTATCCTGAACTGGAAAGTCAACCAGGTATACCCTTGGCTGAAAAGCGAAGTGAAACAAGGAAAGCTGCTTTTCAAGAAATATCCGGAAGTAACCCGGTATACCAAACAGCTCTTTGTCCATAAACTGGGCAGTTTCGTACAGTTCCAAACCACTCCCTTCCTGGTATATGCCTTCGTCTCACTCAAAACTGTGGCTTACTATGGGAACTATACGCTCATTATTGATAAGATAAGTATATTTATCAGCAACCTATTAGGGAGTACCAATGCAGGAGTAGGTAACCTGATAGCCGAAGGTGATTCCAAACGTATCCAGCAAGTATTCTGGGAGTTGATGGGTATCCGTTTCTTGATAGCCGGAACCATTTCATTTGCCCTGATTCGACTGACCGGCGCTTTTATTTCATTATGGCTGGGAAGTGAATACGTATTGCCCCAACATATTCTGTATCTGATTATCATCAACTCGTTCATCAGCTACACCCGAGGTGCCATAGACCAATTTACCTATGGGTATGGTTTATTTCAAGATACTTGGGCTCCCATTGCGGAAGTAATCATCAACCTGACTGTTGCCATCATTGCCGGACATTTTTGGGGACTGCCGGGAATTTTGATGGGCAACATAACCAGCCTATTTCTCATCATAGTCATTTGGAAACCTTACTTTCTTTATTCGCAAGGATTCAAAATACCCGTTCTTCACTATTGGATGGGCTACATCAAGCATCTGCTGATTATACTGCTGCCGGGAATAGTATGCTACCATCTCTATCCAAGCAATGACTTTACACCGGAAAGCTCTTTTACACATTGGATTCTCTATGGAATGATTCTGATTTCCACTTATGGGATATTGACCTGCTCGTTGCTCTATCTTTTCACTCCGGGCATACGTGCATTCGCTCACCGGATACTGAAAAGGCATCATTGACGAGCTGTTGATTTCAGTCAGTCAAAGGCATTTTCCCACTCGTCCGCCACATTCTGTATGTCAAAGCGCCTCACATACTGCACACAATTTTTTGACATCTCCCTGCGCAGTTCTTCATCTTTCATCAATGAGCCCAACTTCCGGGCAAACTCCTTATGCGAGAACGGAGGAACCAACAATCCGTTCTTCCCATCATCAATAATATCTGTGATAGCTGCATACGAATTGAACGCCACCGGAACCGCCCCGAATGTCATGGCTTCGGTCAATACCATTCCCCACCCTTCAAAGTCACTCGTCAGACATAGGATGCTTGCATCCCGGTAAAATGGTTCAGGGTCTTGCCAACCGGTGAAAACAACCCGTTCCATCTTTAAGGCTTTCTGTTCCAATGTCTGCCTTATCGGCCCGTCTCCCACAATGACCAACTCCCAATCGGGAAATTTTTTATATATACGCTTCCAGATATCAATCAGCCGTCCTACACGCTTCTGGCGCCACTCTATCCGGCCTACATACAATATCTGCTTCTTCTTGAGAAAATCTGTATTTTCTTGAGCAGGATATGTATTCGGATTGGGGATGGCAATCACCCGGCTCAAATCTTTTGAATATATCTGCCACAAATCAGGAAGAAATTTCAAGGAAAGTAAACATAATGCATCTGTATATCGAAAAATGCCTCCATAATCTGATTGTAATGTACGCTTGTAATCATACTTAAGCATGGGAATTTTGAGGATACGGGCCACCTTTCTGATTTTTCCCATGATTGTGTTTTTTCCTGATACCCACATTACGAACTCTCCCAAATGATGATATATGCCAAGAGGATTATAATGTATCACGGAAATAATATACACGTCCCGCAAGGTTTTAGAGAAGGAATATAATGTATAATAAGTCTGCGGGTCCTGGTCTATGACCATATCAATACGGTGCTCTTGCAGGAAACTACGGAAAAACAACCCGTTCTTTTCTACTTCCCGAACCTGATATGGGAAAAAATAAGAGGATGCAGGATATGCATAATCCATGCGGCTTTCATCCCGCACACTATGTAAACAAAGAACATGGTGTCCCCGTCTTATGAATTCACGGCACAAAAGGTCACTTACTCTTTCAATCCCTCCCCGTTGGGGATGAACATGACAGGATGTATAAACAAGATATTCATAATGCCCTCCGTTATTTCGCTCCAAACATTTTCTTGAATTTTATACCTGACAAGAAACGCATCCACCCATCAAAAGCCGATGCCCCCACCCTGCAAAGCAAGAATTTGCCCAACACATCCGCTTTATACTGTGGAAGAAAAAATCGTCTTATCCATTCTTTGTCTGATAAAAGGACTTGATGTAAAAAAGACAACCGTTCCTGCCGGGTATACTTATGCTCTGGTTTATAGATGGCCAAAATCACTTTATGGAAAAAGACAGTCAATGAATTCCATGTTCTATCCAGTGAGCTATCCTCCAAATTAAATTTCTTTTGATACACATAGACCCTTTCCAAAAAATTGGAGAATGCTGCATATTCTGCCGGAAAGCTGTTTATACGCACAGACAACACATCTACAGAATACCCTACTCTATAAACGTAATTATTGTAATCACGAATAACCATAAAATCCGCATACATCAGGTAGTCCAACATAAACAGCATATCTTCCAGTCCGGAAACAAAAGGAACAAAGCCCACCCGGTATTGCTTGATAATCCGATGGTCGTATAGCTTGCTGCCTGCGTACGCAACACGCTTGTCTATCAAGTCTGTCAATATAAGATACATCTGTTCCGAAGCTATATCTTGTTCGGGAACGTGAAACGTTTGAAAGTCCCCATTTGGCAGATACGCATCAAGAGAACCGACTATTACCCCCTCCTTCGTTTTATCGGCAGGCAATGCACCGTACAGCCTTTCAAGATAACAAGGCTTTACATAATCATCTGAATCAATAAAGGTTACATATCTTCCACGAGCATTCATCAAACCAGTATTCCGGGCACAGCTCAATCCTGCATTAGCCTGATGGAACACCCGTATCCTCGTATCCTTCCCGGCATACTCTTCACAAATCTCCCCACAACGGTCAGGCTCCCGTCATCTACCAGCAACAGCTCAAAATCCGTAAAGGTCTGTGCAAGAATACTGTCAATGCACTGGGGCAAGTACTCTTCTACCTTATAAACGGGTACTATAACGGATATTTCCGGAACATTATTCATATTCGCTCATTTTGCATGAAACACTGCCTTCATTTTTATAGACAACACCAACAAATAGTAGGCTGACTTTACAAAAGCCTTAAAATACAGATAGCCGGCATACGTAGGAAGCACATAATGGATGTTCTGCAGCATCAGCTTCCATTCGGGACGCAGGCCCGTCATCTCCAACAAAGACGCATACTTTTTGTTCCTGAATACCAAATAACTCTGATAATGAAAGGATGTGTCTTTCGTGAAATACAGAATACGGTCAAAATATTTCGCCTTCAGACTCTCAAAGTATATATATATCAGCCGGTTATCCTGCAAACACCGGGAAGACCGGATAAAGTCGTAGATATAACCAAGCACCAGCACACGACATTCCAAATTACGCATAGACGGCGCTCGCATGATGGAATCTGGCTGCATGGAATAATAGTAAGTGGTCTCATTGACGACATACATACTTTGAGACATACATGCCAACTTAAATGACCATAAATCATCCTCGTGTACAATGCCCTCCTGGAAGTAGAGTTTATGCTGCAAAACGAGGGGACGACTCACCAGCTTGTTCCATGCCATGACATACCATTTTCCCTGCACATAAGTGGAAAGTACAAGAGCATTCCCTTCATAAAACCCGGTGCCTAATGATAAAGGAGGAGCCCAACGTCTGGCGCCGGTCACCTCGTAATTGCCTATCACAAAATCCGGTCGCTTCTGCACCGCTGCATCCGCCAAAAGCTCTATTGCATTCGCTGAAATATAGTCGTCGCTATCCAAGAAGTACAGATAATCGCCAACAGACGCTGAAATACCGGTGTTTCTTGCAGCAGAAAGCCCTCTGTTCTCTTCATGTTCCAGACATCTCACCACCGTTCCGCGCGGATGCGAAGCCACCACCCGTCTGGCTATCTCCATAGAGTTGTCCGGAGTGCAGTCATTCACAAGAATGACTTCCAAATCCTGCCAAGTCTGGTCCAACACGGACAACAAACACCGTTCTATGTACTTGGCAACATTATAAACCGGAATAATAATGGAAACTTTCATGCTTTCAATCATATTTTCAGAATTTCACCTCATGGCCTTCCACAAACTCTTCCCACCACACAACAAGCGTCAACAGATTGAAATATTGCAAAGCCTTGTTCTGCCTATGCCAGAACCAACCACCCTCCTTCTCTGCAACTTGTTCATAATCTGTAAGAAACTTCTCCACTGCATCACGACGCAGATAGTTGTCCATAATGCCGGAAGCAAGAATAAATTCCTTAAAGAAAGCACGTCGGGCCCTATCACGGAAGAACAGTGGCATAGGTGCAAAACCGCCCTGCTTCTTCTTCAAGGTAATGGCCTCGGGAAGTAAAGGTTTATAATGGTGCTTTAACAGATATTTAGAAACGGAACGACCCCGCGCAATGTCCAGTACACTGTTGCCCCTGCACTTCAACCCTACCGGCAGCTCCTGCAGGAAATGGAAAAGCTCCAGGTCCATAAAAGGATACGTCAGATTGTTACCGAACATGCGTGCCATGCTGGAAGCCTTGAAAAGAATGATACGGTTGATTACAGTCTCCAAATCGGAAAGAATGGCATGCTGCGCATAAAGATGCTCGAAACTGTGGATATCGGGCCGTAGTGATTTTACCGGCTCAAAATCTTCTTTCGGATTTTGCAGAAGGGCACACAAGGCAGAATCGGAGAAGCCGAAACGCTCCCCTTCCAGAATATGAAGTATCTTATCCAAATGGAAATTGATGCGGGAAAGCTTTCCGCCGGTATCAAAGGTTTCATGCTCCAGCAGACGGCTGATGCCACGCAGCAAGGGACGCAATCCTATGCGGGCGGATAGATAATGCAACGCCACTTCGCGGCCGGAAGTACCGAAATACTGGTCACTGCCGTCACCTCCCAGAATCACGTCGGGCTTGTCATCGCCTATCATGCGCATGGCACAATAGTTTACCATCAGCCCGCCTTCCATAAAAGGCTCACCCAGAAAACGGACAATGTCGGGCAAGGCACTGGTTTCCGTACCGTCAATCTCGTACTCATGATGGCGCGTGCCGAAGGTTTCGGACATCAGACGGGCCATGGGCAGCTCCGTCCAGGCATCTCCTTTAAAGCCCACGGAATAGGAGTCAATCTGGCCGTCGTAAATGCTGCGCAGCGCAGCAAGGTTTGAACCGGAATCATAGCCGCCACTCAGCAGGATACCTACCCTGCGGCTATGGCCGATACGCCGGCGGATGGCTTGCGCATGCAATTCTCCATAACGGCGGGAATAGGCCTCGACATCCGGATTCCGTTCAGTCGCCACCTTGGTTCATGCTCAAAAACGCTGTCGCGCTTCAGACAATAAATGTCATCTGCCACCTTTTCATATAAGCCGGGATTTCTTTCCTTCAGCGAATCAAACATGGAATGTACTTTCGCTTGTGTCTCTAACTTTACAGAAGCCCAAACCGGCATCAGATAACCAAGCTCTGTCAACATGTAGAACTTTTCGCCGGCACCTAAAGAATGAACATCGAATAGGGCGAAATTATTCTTCTTCAAAATGCCACGCTGAAGGAATGTACTCAATGAAACCAGATTAGGCTCGAAATTTTCTTTCAGTTGGTCCTCTAAAAATTGCCAGGAAGTGGCAAAATTACCATCAATGTGACAATAGACGGGATAATGCGTGCCATGATGGTCGCGCACCACTCCGCATTCATTTTCTGAATAATATACTATGGTGAACGAACCGTCCAGGCGTGAAAAGCCATATGCCGGATCGGATAGAAACGCATCAGCAGCAAGCTTGGCATTGGTATCATCCGGAGTTGCCTGCAAGATGTCCCGATTATACAAAGTTCCGAAAAAGAAAAGTCTCAGATTATAACTTTCAAAAGAAGATTCCGGCTCTTCTCCCTCTACACAGACTGTACGCCAATCTTCTAAAGTGATTTTTCCGTATATCATTTGTTTGCTTATAGACTTGTTTATTGTGTATCCCTTTCTATTTTTCCGCCACCCCATGCCTGGTATGTATAAAGGTCTTGTTTGCTCCCCTCAGCTTGAAGATGTTTCCTGCCATCAGCAGGAATGTATAGGGTATCTTTTGCAGGGCCATTGCCAGGCGGCTGGTGCAGAACCTTTTGGGAACGGCAACGAGCAGTGCGACAGCGAGCAACACCAAGAGCAGCCACCACTTCAGCCCCATGTCCAGCGATAAACCGTAAACAACACGGAGAAGAGGAACGTGAAGCCCATCAACAGCAGGCGGGGAATGGAAAGCTGCTGGAAAAGCTTGTCGCAGAAGTCCCAGTTACGCGCAACAAGCGCCTTCCACAGAAACTTGGCGAAAGTCTGGCAGTAGTGCCATTGTGCCGACAGCCAGCGGCGGCGCTGACGGGAGAAATCGCCGGTGTTCTGTATCTTCTCATCGAACACAAAGGTTTCGGGCAGATAATAAAAACGCTTGCCGCGATAGAGCAGGGTCAGCTCCAATTCACGGTCGAAACCGCCCACAGCCTTGATGTCAGCCATCGTATCACGAAACAAGTCATAACGGAACGCCATACCGGAACCGATAAGGGCAGCCGACAAGCCCAGCTTGGCATGCCCCAGACGGAAAATGGTATTGTTGATTTCCTCACTGATGGCATCGAGCAGGGCCATGTCATTGTTCAGGTTCTTGGCACTCCGGTGGGTCTGCACAATCTCGACTTCCGGATTGGCGAAGAGGTCGTTAATATCACTCAGATAATCGTAAGGGATGACATTGTCCGCATCGAGCACCAAAGCGATGTCATAGTCATTGCCGATGGCAGCCATGGCGGCATTCAGAGATTTGGACTTGGTGCTTTTCTCAAAATGCACTTCAACCAGGCGGACAGGAAGCACAGCGAGGGAAGCGTTGGTTTCGGGCTGCATACGGTCCGAAATGACAACCGTATCAAAACAGTCGGCGGGATAATCCTGCTCCAGACATGAATGGACGCACTCGTGTATCACGGCATCTTCGCGGTAGGCAGGAATCAGTATGGCAAAACGCTTGTGTTCCTTGGCTGGAGGGGGCAGAGGCAGGTCACGCCGCGTGACGCCAGACTGTAAACCAATAGATACAGTATGTTTATTGCAAACCATATGTATAAAAGCCAATCGAATATATTCAATATATGTTCCAAATTCAGAGCTATTTAAGCTTTAGAGTTGCTGCTTGTTTTTAATGGGTATCCGACACAAAGATACAAAAAAGAAGTAGAGTCCGGACAAAATATACAAAAAATGCGAAGAATATAGGAATAAAAAAACGAGCAAGCTCTCACGAACCCCTCGCCCCTGTAAGAAAAGCCTTAAAGGCTTTTCTTTTAAACTGCGTCAATGTTACCTAAAAATCAATCTTTCTCTTTACCTGAAAAATAAAACTTCAATTACCTATTCTGAAAACTTCAAAATCCAATTTTTACCTTTACCTAATTTACCTATTTATTCAAAACATTTAGCTTATGAAAAAAATCTATTTTCAATCCTTTTACCTAACAACTAATATCCTTTATTGAAAACTGTTTTTATTATTTATCAAATCCAAATGCAGTTTCCCAACTGCACTGCAAAGGTAAGTGTTTTCTCCGCGCACGCAAAATACCGGCACATTTTTCGCATGTTTTATAACATTGTTTTAGAGTTTAAGGGTGTAGTTTACACTTATAAACAGTTTGTTGTTCATCGGGAGTATACTTTCCAGTAAAAAACAAGCCACCGAAGCGCCGAAACGCTTCGATAGCTGTCCCCTTTAAACACCTTTAAACAAAATGAATTTCTTATTTATTTTCTTGCTTCGGCAATATAACCTAACGCTTCTTTACATTTTTCTGTAACGTAAGTCCAGTCTTCGGCAGCGACCTTATCCTTCGGGAAGAGTTTGGAGCCATACCTACGCAGAACACACCCGCCTTAATCCAGGAGGTCAGGTTTTCCTGAGTCGCTCCACTCCACCGGTCACCATCAGCTTGGACCAGGGCATCGGAGCCAGCAAACCTTTCACGAGTTTGACCCCAAGCACGTCGCCCGGGAATATCTTGCAGAGATCGCAACCTGCTTCTTGCGCGAAACCTACCTCTGAAACGCTGCCGCACCCCGGAGTATAAGCTACCAGACGACGGTTACAAATCTTAGCAATCTCCGGTTGAACAACGGGCCTACAACGAAACATGCACCCAACTGCAAATACAGCGCCGCAGTAGCAGGGTCAACGATGGAACCTACACCCATAGCCATCTCCGGGCACTCTTTTGCCGCAAATTTCACCACTTCGGCAAACACCTCGTGGGCAAAGTCACCACGGTTCGTGAACTCGAACGCACGAACACCTCCATCGTAACAAGCCTTTACAACTTTCTTTGCAACTTCTGCATCCTTATGATAAAAGACGGGCACCATGCCGGTAGAACCAATCTTATTCAATACTGCGATTTTATCAAATTTACTCATCTTTTTATTTACGATTTGACGATTTACGATTTACGATTTACGATTTACGATTAATATTACTTTACTTTATATCTATTCTTTTTATTTACGATTTGACGATTCAAACTTCCTTTGCTAACCGATTTCTTGTAGTGACAATAGAACTCACTATTATTTTATACAATTCATGCGCCTCTTGTTGCAACCCAAGCAGTTTATTAGCAGGAATCATCTCACTTTCAGCAATAATTTCCAACCAGTGTATAGTTTCATCCAGTTCTTCCTCTACCATTTTCAGTTTATTCAGAAAATCCTTATCAGACTTTTCCAAACAAGCTGCCCTATAATTGGCAGCAGGTGAAGTCCCTGAACGTACTATTTGTTTAGCTATAGCCATTGACGAAATCCGATTAGGCATACAATCTACCATCTTGATTATTCTCAAAGAGAACACCTTCAATCGTATTTTCAATTCCTCCGAGTTCACTGTAGAAGTAATTTCAATCGTACATCGTAAATCGTCAAATCGTAAATGAGCTTAGCGTTGTACTCGTCCGCTTGCATCCCCTCCTGCCAGCGCTTCTACCTCTTCTGTGGAAACAAGGTTGAAGTCACCGTTGATAGTGTGCTTCAAGGCGGAAGCGGCTACTGCAAATTCGAGGGCGGCACCCTGGTTGGGTTTTGTCAGCAGGCCGTGGATGATACCACCTGAGAAAGAGTCGCCGCCACCTACGCGGTCGATGATAGGATTGATGTCGTAACGCTTTGACTCGTAGAATTCCTCGCCGTTGTAAATCATTGCTTTCCAGCCGTTGTGGGTAGCGGAGAAAGACTCGCGCAACGTAGAGATTACGTATTTGAAGCCGAATTCCTTCGCCATCGCCTTGAAGATTCCCTTGTAGCCTTCAGCGTCCGTCTTGCCGCCTTCCACGTCTGCATCGGGCTTGAAGCCCAGACAGAGTTCAGCATCCTCTTCATTGCCGATGCAGACATCCACATACTGCATCAAAGGCTTCATGATGGACTGGGCTTTTTCTTTGGTCCAGAGTTTTTTACGGAAATTGAGGTCTACCGACACCGTAACGCCGTGACGTTTGGCAGCCTCGCAAGCCAGGCGGGTCAACTCGGCGGCCTTGTCGGAGATGGCGGGAGTGATACCTGACCAGTGGAACCAGTCTGCACCTTCCATGATGGCATCGAAATCAAAGTCTGCCGCATCTGCCTCGGCAATGGCAGAGTGTGCACGGTCATAGATTACCTTACTGGGACGCATGGAAGCACCGGTCTCAAGATAGTAGATACCTACACGGTCACCACCACGCGCAATGAAATCTGTTTTTACGCCATACTTGCGCAATACGTTGACAGCCGACTGGCCTATTTCATGTTTCGGCAACTTGGTTACAAAATAAGCATCATGTCCGTAGTTGGCACAGCTGACAGCCACGTTGGCCTCGCCGCCGCCATATACCACATCAAAAGAGTCGGACTGCACAAAACGGGTGTTTCCCGGAGTAGACAGCCTCAGCATGATTTCACCTAATGTAACTACTTTCTTTCCCATAATCTTTCTATGTTTTATTTTAATATGAAATTAATTTGTTTCCTTTCAATTTATCATTTCGAGGTATAAACAGAACCTAAACACCTGAAACTATGGAGAGTAAATCAAAATAATATTCGTTCTTCATAGTTCTTCGTGTACGGGCTACAAAGATAACAACAATTTTGAAATACAAAAATTAATTACATATATTTGTATCGAAAATATTAAGATTATAATTGTGTGCGAGCACAAGAAGATGTACGATGGGACGATTTACGATTAGACGATTGAGATTACATTGTAGAATCGTAGCCAAAGCAACATCAATCGTACATCGTAAATCGTTAAATCGTAAATATACAGATGGAAAGAGTCAGAATAAAGGATATCGCCAAGATGGCCGATGTATCCGTGGGAACCGTCGACCGTGTGATTCACGGGCGTAGCGGTGTGTCCGAGTCCAGCCGGAAGCGGGTGGAAGAAATCCTGAAACAACTGGATTACCAGCCAATATGTATGCCAGCGCACTGGCTTCGAACAAGAAGTACGCATTTGCCTGCCTGCTGCCAATGCACGAGAAAGGCGAATACTGGACAGACGTGGAGACGGGCATACACAACGCCGTAGAGACTTACTCTGACTTCAACGTGGCCGTGCACCTCTCCTACTATGACCCGTATGACTATCATTCATTCGCGGAAGCCTCCGGACAGATTCTGGCACTGGAGCCGGACGGAGTGATGTTTGCCCCCACCGTTCCGCAATACACCAAGCCCTTCACGGATGAGCTGACGCAACATAATATACCTTATATATATATAGACTCCAACATAAAGGAAGAGCCCGCCCTCTCCTTCTACGGGCAGAACTCGCACCAGAGCGGATATTTTGCCGCCCGCATGCTGATGCTGCTTGCCGGAGAAGACGCGCAGGAAATCGTCATCTTCCGCAAGATAAATGAAGGCATCGTGGGGTCGAACCAGCAGGAACGCCGCGAAATAGGTTTCCGCGAATACATGCAGGAGCATCATCCGCCTGCCGCATCTGGGAACTGGACCTGCATGCCAAGCGCGACAGCGAAGACACACTGATGCTGGACGAGTTCTTCCAAGAGCATCCTACCGTAAAGAACGGAATCACCTTCAACTCCAAAGCATACATCATCGGGGAATACCTGCTGAAGAAGCAGAAAAAAGACTTCAACCTGATGGGCTATGACTTGCTGCAACGCAACGTAGACTGCCTGAAACAAGGAAGCATCTTCTTCCTCATAGCACAGCAGCCCACCCTGCAAGGATTCGACGGCATCAAGGCCTTGTGCGAATACCTGATTCTGAAGAAGGAAATCACAAGGGAGAACTTCATGCCGATTGACTTGCTGACGAAGGAGAATATAGAGTTTTATTACAATAAATAGTTGCATGTACAATGTACCATCTACAATGTACAATTCGACCATGCGGAAGGGGACTAATACTAGCGCAGCGCAGCCAAATTGTACATTGTAGATGGTAAATGGAAAATTTTAAAAGATGGAGGCAAAGTACCTGAAAATCAACCCTGCCGACAATGTTGCAGTGGCTATCACAGCACTCCCGGCCGGTGAAAAACTCACGGTGGACGGAAAGGGAATCACCCTGAACGAGGATGTTCCTGCCGGACACAAATTTGCACTGAAAGATTTTGCGGAAGGCGAAAACGTCATTAAATACGGATATCCCATCGGCCACGCCCGGAAAGCGCAGAAGCAGGGGGATTGGATGAATGAAAACAATATCAAGACCAACTTGTCCGGGTTGCTGGAATACACTTACAACCCCGTCAACGTAGACCTCAATACTACAACCCTAAACCTCAATACTGGCGCGCCAAACCTAACCTTTAGAGGGTACAAACGTAAGAACGGCGACGTAGGTGTGCGCAACGAGATATGGATTATTCCGACAGTGGCTGCGTGAACGGAATCATCAACCAGCTTGCCGAAGGCCTGCGCCGCGAAACGGGCGGAAAGGGCGTGGATGCCATCATGGCTTATCCCCATAACTACGGCTGCTCCCAGTTGGGCGACGACCACGAGAATACAAAGAAAATCCTCCGCGACATGGTGCTGCATCCCAATGCGGGAGCCGTACTCGTGGTAGGCTTGGGGTGCGAGAATAATCAGCCGGATGTATTCCGCGAGTTCCTGGGAGACTATGACCAGGAGCGCGTAAAGTTTATGGTGACCCAGAAAGTGGGTGATGAATACGAAGAAGGAATGGAACTGCTGCGCGAACTTTATGCCAAAGCCATCCAGGACCAGCGCGAGGATATTCCCTTAAGCGAACTGCGCGTAGGCCTGAAGTGTGGCGGTTCGGACGGTTTCTCCGGTATCACCGCCAATCCGCTACTGGGCATGTTCTCCGACTTCCTCGTAGCACAAGGCGGTACCAGCGTACTGACGGAAGTGCCGGAAATGTTCGGTGCAGAAACCATCCTGATGAACCGCTGCCGCACCAAAGAGCTGTTTGAGGACACGGTGAAGCTGATTAATGACTTCAAGGAATATTTCCTTTCACACGGTGAACCGGTAGGTGAAAACCGTCTCCGGGAAATAAGGTGGGAGGCATCTCGACATTGGAGGACAAAGCCTTGGGATGCACACAGAAATGCGGCACAAGCTACGTGGAAGGGGTACTTCCGTATGGCGAACGCCTGAAAGTAAAGGACTGAACCTGCTGTCTGCTCCGGGAAACGACCTTGTAGCCGCCACTGCCCTTGCCTCTTGCGGATGCCACATGGTGCTGTTCACCACAGGACGCGGAACGCCCTTCGGAACCTATGTGCCGACCATGAAGATTTCCACCAACTCCACTTTGGCAAAGAACAAGCCGGGCTGGATAGACTTCAACGCCGGAGTTATCGTCGAGAACGAACCGATGGAGAAAACCTGCGAACGCTTCATCGAAT
>ENA-OQLB01000339-OQLB01000339.1-human-gut-metagenome-genome-assembly--contig:-NODE-339-length-27374-cov-4.588468_pt1 | contig 27374 bp, 34 predicted proteins | sample MGYA00242656_ERZ504813 | MGnify/ENA primary metagenome ERZ504813 (study PRJEB26092, sample SAMD00036388) | human gut metagenome | host: Homo sapiens | study: EMG produced TPA metagenomics assembly of... | reverse complement strand
CAAAGGTCGTAAATTGGCTAATCAGCTGGCTGCCAACTGGAGCTGTTGCCGCCGGAAACAATTTGGCAGGCATTGAAAAACAAGTATTGCCTTTCGGCGTTGACAAGCTTCATGTATTCGACGCTCCGGGCCTGTTCCCATACACTTCCCTTCCCCATTCTTCCGTCCTCATCAACCTGTTCAAAGAAGAACAGCCGCAAATCTGCCTGATGGGCGCAACCGTCATCGGTCGTGACCTCGGTCCGCGCGTATCGTCCGCACTGACCAGCGGACTGACAGCCGATTGTACTTCTCTCGAAATCGGCAGCCACGAGGACAAAAAAGAAGGTAAGACCTACGAGAACCTGCTGTACCAAATCCGTCCCGCATTCGGCGGTAACATCGTGGCAACGATTGTGAACCCCGAACACCGCCCGCAAATGGCAACCGTACGCGAGGGCGTGATGAAGAAAGAGATTCTGGATGCTAACTATAAAGGTGAGGTCATCAAACATGATGTAGCCAACTATGTTCCCGAAACGGACTATGTAGTAAAAGTCATCGACCGCCATGTAGAAAAGGCCAAACACAATCTGAAAGGCGCACCTATCGTCATTGCCGGTGGCTATGGCATGGGCAGCGCGAAAACTTCGATATGCTGTTCGAACTGGCAAAGGAACTCCACGCCGAAGTAGGCGCCAGCCGCGCCGCCGTTGACGCAGGCTATGCCGATCACGACCGGCAGATTGGACAGACAGGTGTAACCGTTCGCCCGAAGCTCTATATCGCTTGCGGCATCTCAGGACAAATCCAGCACATCGCCGGAATGCAAGAGAGTGGTATTATCATCTCCATCAACAACGATGAAACGCCCCTATCAACACCATTGCAGACTATGTTATCAACGGTACGGTAGAGGAAGTTATCCCGAAGATGATTAAGTATTACAAACAGAATAGTAAGTAAGAAAACTATGGCTAATTTTTATACAGATATTCCGGAACTCAAGTATCACTTGAATAATCCGATGATGCAACGTATCTGCGAGTTGAAAGAACGCGGTTACGAAGATAAAGACAAATTTGATTATGCACCGCAGGACTATGCGGATGCAATCGACTCCTATGATAAAGTGCTCGAAATCACAGGTGAAATCACAGGTGAGATTATCGCTCCCAATGCCGAAGGCGTGGACGAAGAAGGTCCGCACTGTGCCAACGGTCGTGTGGAATATGCCAGCGGCACCAAACAGAACCTCGATGCCATGGTGAAAGCCGGACTGAACGGCATGACCATGCCGCGTCGCTTCGGTGGACTGAACTTCCCGATCACTCCGTACACCATGTGCGCGGAAATCGTAGCTGCCGCTGATGCCGGCTTCGGCAATATCTGGTCTTTGCAAGACTGTATCGAGACTCTTTACGAGTTCGGCAACGAAGACCAGCACAGCCGCTTCATTCCCCGCATCTGCGCCGGTGAAACCATGTCCATGGACCTGACCGAGCCCGATGCCGGTTCCGACCTTCAAAGCGTAATGCTGAAAGCCACCTATGATGAAGCCAACAACTGCTGGCGTCTGAATGGTGTGAAGCGTTTCATCACTAACGGTGACGCCGACCTGCACCTCGTACTGGCACGTTCAGAAGAAGGAACAAAGGACGGTCGCGGCCTGTCAATGTTCATCTATGACAAGCGTGACGGTGGCGTAAACGTCGCCGCATCGAGAACAAACTGGGTATTCATGGTTCTCCTACTTGCGAACTGGTTTACAAAAACGCTAAATGTGAGCTTTGCGGTGACCGCAAACTCGGTTTGATTAAATACGTAATGGCATTGATGAACGGCGCCCGTCTGGGCATTGCAGCCCAGTCCGTAGGTTTATCACAAGCTGCCTACAATGAAGGTCTGGCCTATGCCAAAGACCGTAAGCAGTTCGGAAAAGCCATCATCGAATTCCCGGCCGTATACGACATGCTGGCCATTATGAAAGCCAAGCTGGATGCCGGCCGCGCCCTGTTGTACCAAACTTCACGCTATGTGGACATCTACAAAGCCTTGGACGACATCGCCCGCGAACGCAAGCTGACCCCGGAAGAGCGTCAGGAACAGAAGAAATATGCAAAACTGGCAGACAGCTTCACTCCACTTGCCAAAGGTATGAACTCCGAATATGCCAACCAAAACGCTTACGACAGTATCCAAATCCATGGTGGTTCAGGTTTCATGCTGGAATATGCCTGCCAACGCATTTATCGTGATGCGCGTATCACCTCCATTTACGAAGGTACTACACAGTTGCAGACCGTAGCCGCTATCCGTTACGTCACCAACGGTTCTTATGCCGCTACCCTGCGCGACTATGAGCTGATTCCTTGCAGCGAAGAGATGCAACCACTCCTGGATCGTGTGAAAGAAATGACAAACAAGTTTGAAGCCTGCACCAATGCCGTCAAGGAAAGCGGCAACCAGGAATTGCTGGATTTCGTAGCACGTCGTCTTTATGAAATGGCTGCCGTATGCGTTATGTCCCACTTGCTGATTCAGGATGCTACAAAAGCGCCGGAACTGTTTGCCAAATCAGCACTTGTATACGTAAACTATGCTGAAGCAGAGATAGAAAAACACTTCAACTTTATCCGTAAGTTCAAGGCTGAAGAGTTAGACGGCTATCGCAAGTAAGCCCCTTAAAACTTTGATTGACATCCCATCCTGTCATTCAGAACGGAGCGAAGAATCTCTCTCCTAATGTATAGGGAAAAATTCTTCGTTGCAAACTCCTCTGAATGATAAGATGGGATGTCCTATTGAAATTTCGATATATCCATCTTCTTTATATCACTGCCGCAGGGTCAGTCCAAACCATCCAACAGCCTCAACTTATTGTGCAGCGAATAAATCTCCTGCTGCATTTCCTCCATACGTTCCAACAAATGATGAATGGCGTCAATGCTTCTATATTAATGGACAAGTCGTAGTACATACGGCTGTAACGCTCCACATCCGGCAGTTGGGAGAACAACAAACAACGTTCTCCGTCTTCCGTCCGAATATCTATCAGGCCACCTTCCTGCAACATTTCAATAAACGAGGGCTCTATGTGGCACTTGTCGCAATATTCACTGATTATAATTAATTCGTTCTGCATACCCCATTCTCCTTTTTAGTTCATACTTTGAATTTTGCGGAACATCTCTTTCTGCTGTTCCGTCAGATTCGTTGGTAACTTTACGGAATAAGTCACAATCAAGTCACCGGACTGCCCTTCCTTCTTGTACACCGGAAAGCCTTTTCCTTTCAGGCGTACCTTCGTCCCGTTTTGTGTTTCGGGCTTTACTTTCAGTTTCACCTGACCTTCCAAAGTATCCACCAACTTTTCACCACCCAAGAGCGCCGTATAAAGGTCTATCTCCACACCTACATACAGGTCATTGTCCAAACGTTTAAAGACAGGGTCTTCCGCTATCACAAAAGTGATGTACAAGTCACCGGCGGGACCTCCGTTGATGCCCTCTCCACCGTAACCTTTCAGCTTGATGACCTGACCGTTGGCCACCCCGGCAGGAATAGTAATACGGACATTTTTACCGTTTACCGTCAATATCTGCTTATGGGTTTGGGCAGCATCACGAAGTGACAGATTCAAATCCGCATGGAAGTCTTGTCCACGAAAACCGGCATTCGCTCCTCCTCCACCACGCGTACGGTGTCCGAACATCTGTTCAAAGAAATCGGAGAAACCACCTGCATTACTTCCGGAAAATTCCTGTCCGTCGGAAGAGTACCAATATGTGCCGCCACCATCTGTACCAAAACCTGCGCCACCCTGACCGCCGAAACCTGTACCGCCAAAGCCTCCGAAACCTCCTGCCCCGGCCTGTTGCCTTGCCCGCTTCTGGCTTCAAACTCATCAGCATGCTTCCAGTGCTCACCATATTCATCATATTTCTTTCTTTTTTCAGGATCACTTAGCACTTCGTTGGCTTCGTTGATAGCCTGAAATTTGTCTTTGGCAGTAGCATCATTCGGATTCAAGTCGGGATGATATTTCCGGGCCAATTTGCGGAACGCCTTCTTAATATCATCCTGAGATGCCGTTTTGTCTACTCCAAGGATTGATAATAATCAATATAAGCCATAGTTTATAAGTTTTGTATTCTAAAAAGGATAGAACAAATAATACACCAACATTGTTTTCAGGAAATTAAAATACGTAAACAAATTTTAAAAACCATTCTACATCATATCAACCAATAACAAACAAGCATTTACCATTGTCTGTTCTGCTCTTCCGGTCTTCATTATGCCAAAAGAATGTAAATAACACATAATATCGTATAATTATTCACTCCAACACTTTCTAAAATTGATAGAAACTGCTTTATTTGCAATTAAATAAGCCTGTTTTCATAGTTCTTTCAACCTTAAATAAAAAGTCATTTATGAAACACTATTACCGGCTCTTAACACTGATACTGGCATTCACCCCCTTTCAGGCAAGGCGGGTGAAAAGAATACATATTGAAGCCACAAGTTCATCTTCAACAAAATCATCAAAGTAGAAAAGAAAAAAGGTTAGTTAGAAGGTTATCAAACAAAGGTATTTTAAGGTAAAAATCAATCAGTTTGTTTTCAGAAACCTTTCCACTCCAAGAGGAGGAAAGTTACAGATTAAGCTCCCCGGCCTGTGAAGGTCAGGGAGCTTTCAAACGAGTTTCATTCTGCTCTTCATTCCTAAAAATAGAAGAAGTAGTCTTTCAGCAACTCATCAATTGCCGGGCGAGGCATGTCAAGAACAACTGAAACTAAGCCGGACAGGCTCATCGGGCATAAAAAAACCGCGACACCTTCTGAAAAGGCATCGCGGCACTCTATATGATTAAGATATCAAGGGAAAAGGATTACATCATTCCACCCATACCGCCCATTCCGGGAGCGCCCATAGGCATTTCGGGCTTATCTTCTTTCTTTTCTACAATGACACACTCAGTAGTCAGGAACATGCCTGCAATGGAAGCAGCATTTTCAAGAGCCACACGAGTAACCTTAGCGGGATCTACCACACCGGCAGCGTGCAGATTTTCATAAACATCAGTACGTGCATTGTAACCGAAGTCTGCTTTGCCCTCGCGAACTTCTGCACTACCACAGCGCCTTCCTTACCCGCGTTGGCAACAATCTGGCGCAACGGCTCTTCGATGGCACGCTTGATGATGTCGATACCGGTAGTTTCATCGGCATTGTCGCCCTGCAAACCTTCCAAAGCATCCAGTGCACGAATGTAAGCCACACCACCACCGGCAACAATGCCTTCTTCGATAGCGGCACGAGTAGCGCGGAGAGCATCATCTACGCGGTCTTTCTTCTCTTTCATTTCCACTTCGGAAGCAGCGCCTACGTACAGAACAGCTACACCACCTGACAATTTTGCCAAACGTTCCTGCAGTTTCTCCTTGTCATAATCAGACTTGGTAGAAGCAATCTGCGCCTTAATTTGTTCGCAACGTTCCTTGATATTTTCTTTTGCACCGGCTCCGTTTACAATAGTCGTATTGTCCTTGGAAACAGTTACCTTATCGGCTGTACCCAACATTTCAATAGTAGCCTGTTCCAGTTTCAAGCCTTTTTCTTCGCTGATTACAACACCACCGGTCAATACGGCAATATCTTCCAACATTTCCTTACGACGGTCGCCGAAGCCCGGAGCTTTCACAGCACAGATCTTCAATTGAGAACGCAGACGGTTAACAACCAATGTAGTCAATGCTTCGCTGTCCACATCTTCTGCAATTACCAACAGCGGACGACCTGTTTGTACAGCCGGTTCAAGGATAGGCAAGAAATCCTTCAAGTTAGAAATCTTCTTGTCGTAAATCAGGATGTACGGTTTCTCCATTTCACATTCCATCTTTTCAGTATTGGTAACGAAATAGGCAGAAAGATAACCGCGGTCGAACTGCATACCTTCTACTACACCGATAGTAGTATCCGTACCTTAGCCTCCTCGATAGTGATAACACCGTCTTTGGAAACTTTGCGCATAGCATCTGCAATCAGCTTACCGATAACCGGATCATTGTTGGCAGATACAGAAGCCACCTGCTCGATTTTATCGTAGTTGTCGCCAACCTTTTCAGACTGGCTCTTGATGGATTCCACCACTTTGGCAACAGCCTTGTCAATACCGCGCTTGATATCCATAGGACTTGCACCGGCAGTGACATTCTTCAAACCTTCGGCTACAATGGCCTGTGCCAATACGGTAGCAGTGGTTGTACCGTCACCTGCATCATCCCCGGTTTTAGAGGCAACTTCCTTAACCAGTTGCGCACCTGTATTTTGGTAAGCATCGGCCAGTTCCACTTCTTTAGCCACCGTTACACCGTCTTTCGTGATGTGGGGAGCACCGAATTTCTTTTCGATGATTACGTTACGTCCCTTCGGGCCGAGAGTTACTTTTACTGCATTTGCCAGTGTATCGATACCTTTCTTCAATTGGTCGCGGGCATCGATATTGAATAATATTTCTTTTGCCATAATGTTTATCTAATTTAGAAATTACAAACTATAAATTACTAATTATCCCAAAACAGCGAGCACATCGCTCTGACGCATGATAAGGTATTTGGTTCCTTCAACTTCCAGTTCTGTTCCGGCATATTTGCCATACAACACTGTGTCACCAACCTTCAACACCATTTCTTCGTCTTTTGTTCCGTTGCCAACTGCTATAACTTCACCCTTTAAAGGTTTTTCTTTTGCCGTATCAGGAATAATGATACCGCCGATTGTCTTTTTCTTCTGCAGGTGCAGGGAGTATCAGCACTCTGTCTGCCAATGGTTTAATGTTCATAATTCTTTATTTTTTATATGTTATACATTTGCATTATTAATAGTAATACTGCTTTATGCAAGCGATAAAGAACTTACGAAAACTGTGCCAAAAGTCAAAGCTGTTTGTTTGGCAGATTTAAACTGACAAAATGGCAAAGAATAAAACGGCTAATGCTATATTTGCAGCCTCAAAAGAATGGTTCCTTATCGCATCATCTGTTTATACAAAACGCATCATCGTTAACCCTCAACAGATGATGCGTTTATACTTAACAGATGATGTGTTTTGCTCCAATCTTTATCCGCAGTGGAAATATCTCTCAACCAATTTCAACATCGCTTCCTGATTATTCTGAACCTCACTACGCAAAGTCCTGTCTTCATAAGCACGAAGTTTGGCAATTATCCCGTCAATCATAGCAGAACTGAAAACATTATATTTCTCGAAAGCGGCACGTTGCTTCTCCAGACAATCGGCAGAAGCGGCACAACTATCGGGAAGCTGAGCCAACTGTTTCAGTTTGTCCTCATTCTCTTTCTTATGGATATTCACATTCACATACGTTTTTTCTGCTACCTCCAATGCATCCGCCATTTCAAAACCGCGACGGCAGGCCACTGCCAGTCCTGCAATCAATTGGTACAAATCGGCAGAACCGTCCGGCGAGCGCATCTCCACCGTTTGTTTTTGAGTAGTGTCATAATGGCTCGGAGCTCCAAAGGATTGGCAAGCATACACATATCCGTCTTGGCCGACCATCCCAGCGGAACACGCACCAATACGGAACGGTTGCGGTCGCCCCAACAAATATTGGTCGGAGCTCCTGATGGGGAACAAGACGGAAATAAGAAGTAGGATTCGTATTGCCGAACGCAGTAATGGAAGGAGCCAGCTCCATCATTCCTGCAATGGCTTTGCGGGCTGTTTCAGAGAGCACGCCGTCTGTCAGCATCTGGTTCTTCCCGTCTTTCATGATGCGCATGTGGATATGCAATCCCGAACCTGCTTTTCCTGCCGTTATTTTCGGAGCAAAAGTAAGATCAAATCCATATTGATAAGCAAGGTTACGGATTATCCATTTGGCAATCATCAACTGATCGGCAGCCTGATCAGCGCGCACCGGCAGAAATTCTATTTCGTTCTGCTCGTATATCTTGCCATCAAGGGTGAAATTGCCCACTTCGGAATGCCCGTACTTGATTTGCCCGCCGGCTTGTGCAATGTATGCCATACATTCGGTGCGAAACTCATTGAATTTGGCATAAGGAGCAGATTCGTGATAGCCTCGCTGGTCGGTGGCGGGGAACATACCGCTGTCTTCCGAAATAACATAATATTCCAATTCGCCCATAGCCTGAAACTCCATGCCGGTCACCTCCGTAAACGCCCGGCACGCCTTGCGCAAAGTGTGTTCCGGAGAGCTTTCCAGCGGTTCGCCGTCTTTATTGAAAAAAGAGCAAAGCATGGAGAGCGTAGGCTGTTCGGCAAAAGGATCCTCAAAAGCCGTACAGAAACGGGGAACCACGTATAAATCACTACTTCCCGCTTCTATGAAAGGAAACAGGCTGGAGCCATCCACACGCTCTCCGCACGTAAGTATCGCATCGAGATAGGCGGCATCATTGATGACAAAGTTCAGCGTTTTCAACCGTCCGTCGGCAGCGGGATACATGAAATTCACCATAGTGATTCCATTCTCTTTTATATAAGAAATTATGTCGGCTTTTGTAAGTTCGGAAGCCGGCTTTTGAAGTTTAGCTACCAACGGATTGGCATGCATTGAGAAATCTTGATTCATGATTTTGGTTGTTTTTAAGTTATGATATGATTAACAAAGCTTGTCTGTGCCGAAAATTCAAGACACAGATTTACAAATATACAAAAAGACAACTAACCACAACGAATTAGTTGTCTTTATTTATTCCTTGTATGGATAAATACTGCAAAAACAAATTATGCACGAGTAAAACAGCGAGTTAACATCATAGCCCATACGATGTTAACATCATCCACATCATGATGTTAACTTATTACACCACATTCAGTTAACTTCATCCGGGCAATCAAGTTAACTTCCTATAAGCCTTACTGCCCAAACATTACTCCAGCAGGTTCTCAATAGAGTAGTTTGCCCAAAAAGTCCTGGTAGAGTGCACCAGCGAACTTCCCATATAAAGCAGAAACAACACCGCTATGACAATCATCAAGAAACTGACGAGGGCATTGTGCTTTTCTTGTTTGAATTGAACGGAAACCATACAAACCTCCTTTTTTATTGTCATTGCAAAGGTAAAAGCCGAATATTACATTTCTGCAACACCTCCTTTACAAATATACAAAAAAAGGAGCACAAATGTGCTCCCTTTTAATAGTATTTCAGTTTTTATTAACTCAGTTCGCTAACCAGTTCTTGGGGAGTAACCAGCTTCTGTTCTCCGGTTTCCATGTTTTTCAAGGTCACTTTGCCCTCGTTCATTTCATTTTCTCCAACCAGCGCAACAAATGGGATCATCTTGGAATTGGCATAACTCATCTGCTTCTTCATTTTGCTGGAATCGGGGAATATTTCAGCACGAATACCTGCTGCCCGTACTCCGGCAAGTACATTCATCGAAAAAGCCGCCTCCTTCTCACCAAAGTTGATAAACAAAAGCTGCGTACCGTTCACAGCTTCCTTCGGATACAGTTCCAACTGGTTCAGCACATCGAATATGCGGTCTGCACCAAACGAAATACCCACTCCGGAGACACCTGCCATACCAAAGACACCGGTCAGGTTGTCATAACGGCCGCCGCCTGTAATGCTGCCGATCTGCACGTCCAGCGCCTTGACTTCGAAAATAGCACCGGTATAGTAGTTCAGCCCACGTGCCAAAGTCAGGTCAAGTTCGATTTCATTCTTCAATCCAAGCGTCGAAAGCGTATTCAGGATGAACCCGCTCTCTTCCACACCTTTCAGACCCGTTTCGCTGGCTGAGAGCACCTGTTTCAGCGTAGCGAGTTTCTCCTCGTTGCTGCCGTTCAACAGGATGATAGGCTGCAACTTGGCAATAGCCTCATCACTGATTCCCTTTTCCTTCAGCTCCGCATTGACATTGTCCAAGCCGATTTTGTCAAGTTTGTCAATTGCTACGGTAATATCCACAATCTTGTCGGACTCACCGATAATCTCGGCAATGCCGCTCAGTATCTTACGGTTGTTGATTTTAATGCAGACACGAATACCGAAGCGTGTGAATACAGTATCGACAATCTGCATCAGTTCCACCTCATTCAACAAAGAATCGCTACCAACAACATCGGCATCGCACTGGTAGAACTCGCGATAGCGCCCCTTCTGAGGACGATCGGCACGCCACACCGGCTGAATCTGATAACGCTTGAAGGGAAAGGTTATTTCATCCCGATGCATCACCACGTAGCGTGCAAAAGGTACGGTAAGGTCATAGCGCAAACCCTTTTCACAGAACTTGCCGGCAAGTTTAGCTGCATTGCGGCTCAACAGTTCCTCATCGGTGAGAGCGGAAAAGTAATCACCGGAATTCTGTATCTTGAACAGTAGTTTATCTCCTTCTTCGCCATACTTCCCCATTAAAGTGGAAAGCATCTCCATTGAAGGTGTCTCTATCTGCTGGAAACCATAGAGATGATATACATCACGAATCGTATTGAATATATAGTTACGCTTCGCCATTTCTACGGGCGAGAAGTCGCGGGTTCCTTTTGGAATACTGGGTTTTGCTGCCATAATCGTATCAATCATTTATAAAATCAGGCGACAAAGTTACGGTATTTTATTGATTAAGAAAAAAAATGCTTTCTCCATTTAGCGTGAAGAAAGCATTTTTCTATTTCTACGGAACAAAATGTTCTTATTCTCTGCGTCCCAAGAATATCATGATGTAATAAATGAGCGTCGCCAATGAACCAGAGCAGCCACCACATAAGTATAGGCAGCCGAACGGAGCGCATCTTCCGCTTGGGCATGATTATAAGAGTTCGTGATGCCTGAATTGCTCAGCCACACCAATGCGCGCTTGCTTGCATTGATTTCCACCGGAAGGGTGATGAAGCTGAACAACGTAGTCATGGCAAACAGGATAATACCTGCCAGCAACAACTGCGGGAAAGAGTTCAGCATCAGAATACCTGCCAGCAGCACCCAGGTCATGATGTTGGAAGCAAATGAAACCACCGGAACCAATTTGCTGCGCATCGTCAGCGGGGCATAGGCACGTGCATGCTGTACGGCGTGTCCGCACTCATGGGCTGCAACTGCTGCCGCCATGATACTGTTGCTGTTGTATACGCCTCACTCAGGTTTACTGTTTTATTGGCAGGATTGTAATGGTCGGTCAGATGTCCCGGAGTATGCGTAACGGTAACATCATAGATTCCATTGTCGTGCAGCATTTTCAAAGCCACATCGGCTCCCGTCATCCCGTTGCCTGTGGGGATTTTAGAATATTTCTTGAATTTACTTTGCAGATTCATCTGTACCAGCCAACTGACCACAGCTATGCCGATAAAAATAATCCATTGCATCCCTATCATTCCTGTTCCCATAATTTTCTTCTTTTAAATATAAATAAGTGAATAATGTGTCGTTTCTTTTTACAGAACAAATAGCTTGCCAAAAATAAAGGGAAACGGCGAGCAATCTCACGGTTTCCCTTATCTTTTAGGAAGAATTAGCTAAAATCTATTATTCTTCTGTATAGCGTTCAATGGTTTGTTCGCGGTCGGGACCTACGGATACAATCTTGACAGGCACACCGAGTTGCTCTTCCAAGAACGACAGGTAAGCGTTGAACTCTTCGGGGAATTCATCTTCGCTCTGCATCTTTGTCATATCCGTTTGCCAGCCGGGAAGTTCTACATAGACCGGTTCAACACCTTCGATGTCGAACGGGAAGTAATCAATTTCCTCGCCATTCACTTTGTATGCCACACAAGCTTTGATCGTTTCGAAAGAATCGAGCACATCGCTCTTCATCATAATCAGTTTGGTGACGCCGTCTACCATAATGGCATACTTCAAGGCTACCAGGTCAATCCAGCCGCAACGCGCTTACGTCCGGTTACCGAACCGAACTCATGTCCCAACGTGCAGATCTGGTCGCCGGTTTTGTCAAACAGTTCCGTCGGGAACGGACCTGCGCCCACACGTGTACAATATGCTTTGAAGATACCATAAACCTCGCCAATCTTATTGGGCGCAATGCCCAAACCTGTGCATGCACCGGCACAGACAGTGTTGGAGGAAGTGACGAACGGATAAGAGCCGAAATCAATATCGAGCATTGTACCTTGCGCACCTTCGCACAAAACAGACTTACCCTCTGACAGCAGGCCGTTGATCTCATGTTCGCTGTCCACAAACCGGAATTGCTTCAAGTATTCAATACCTTCAAACCATGCTTTTTCCAGCTCTGTCAGGTCATATTCATAATTCAGGCTCTTCAGGATTTGTTCGTGACGTGCTTTGGCCGCAGCGTATTTCTTGTCAAAATCATGCAGGATGTCACCCACACGCACTCCGTTACGGCTTATCTTATCCGTATAAGTGGGGCCGATACCCTTACCGGTAGTTCCCACTTTAGCATCGCCCTTTGCAGCTTCGTATGCGGCATCCAGAATACGGTGCGTAGGCAGGATGAGATGTGCTTTCTTAGAAATATGCAAGCGTTCCTTCAGGTTGTGGCCGGATGCTTCCAACGCCTCCGCCTCTGCTTTGAACAACGCCGGATCGAGCACCACGCCGTTACCGATTATATTCACTTTATCACCCTGAAAAATTCCCGAAGGAATGGAACGGAGCACATACTTCTGGCCTTCAAACTCCAATGTATGGCCGGCGTTCGGGCCGCCTTGAAAACGTGCCACTACATCGTATCTCGGAGTTAATACATCAACGACTTTGCCTTTGCCTTCGTCGCCCCATTGTAATCCTAATAGAATGTCTACTTTCATTTCTCTTTCTTATGGTTATTATTTTTCTTCTTTCGTTTATTTGCGCGGTCGCACTTGCTGCACAGTCCGTACATATACAATGAATAATGTGTCAAGTTGAAGCGACTCAGCTTTGTGTTCTCAATGGCATGCTGCAATTCCTCATTCTGAAACTCAATAACCTGGCCGCACTGGGTGCAGATTTGGTGGTGATGCGTATCACGATTGTAGCTTTTCTCGTATTGGGAGGAATTTCCAAACTGATGTTTGATAATCAGGCGGGCATTGATAAGTAATATGATAGTATTATAAAGTGTCGCGCGGCTGACCCTGAAATTCTCCTGGTCTGCCATGAGCGAATAAAGCGTATCGATATCGAAATGGCCATCTATGGAATAAATAGTATCGAGTATGGCATAGCGTTCGGGAGTCTTGCGATGCCCGTTCGTATTGAGATATTCTGTGAATATCTGCCTAACCGTATCTTTCACATTCTGACTTTCCATTTAAAGGCGCAGTTTTTTAACAGCCAACAAAGTTAAGCCTTTTTTGCGGAAAGCAAACAAAAAAAGAAAAATTAATAATGAGAATAGTAAACCGCATTATCACTCTGTCACCTCTTCCCTTACCAGATTATAAAGAAGCTGCTCGGATTCCGAGGAAGATTCTTTCATCTCCTCCACCTCCGGCAAACCTGAAAAGCATTTTCCTCACTATGCTGCATGAAACGGCGGATAGCGGTCAGTGCAGCATTGCGCACATGATAGGAGCCGGACAAGAAAGCGGTTACCGCCTGATCAAGGAACTCATTTTCCACGCGTTCGTTCATATCGCCTTTTTTTCATCAGCAAGCGGGCAATGGTGAGAAAGCCGCAGACCTGCGTATATTCTTCCTCAGCCGCAATCCAATGGAAAGACTTGGCAGGAGCATACGGAAGATGTTGGAAAAGATTCATACAAGTAAGCTCCGCAATCTCAATATTCCGGATGTTCTCCACCCATATATCCGCAATTTCGGGCAGGAAACTGTCAACCGGCTGGAGCAGTCCCGCCAATATTTTACATTCGCGAATATCTTCTTTCCAAAGTGCCTGCGCCAAAGCGTGGTCTTTCTCGTAAGCGGCAGCAATGCTCTTGATACGGGGCAGCTCCACACCAAAGTTGAGTTTGTAGACCAAACCTTTCTCGCGCATACTTTGGGACACAGCCCCGTTCATGGAGAGGCGGAGCTGTGTCTTTATTTCTTTGAGTTGTTCTGTTAATTCCATCAATGATGAGGATTAGAGAAATGATGAATTAATTATTTACCGAAGGCAAAACGGAGTAGTCCTTGCTGTAACGCAGCATCTGTTCTGCATAACCTTCATCGTAGGTCACCGTTATATCGGTTATGTTGCCGTCGGCATCTGTCACCGCTTCATACTTAGGATTGACGAAACCTTTGTACGGAGCCAGGTTCAATTTCTTATACCGCTCCAAAACCTCCGCATGCAGTTCGGGATCCACCTTTACGGCATAGGCCTCTACCAGTTGCGGGCGCATCGTAGTCACCGGTAGACTTGATGCGTTGTATTTCGGCAAGCAACTCACCGAACAATTCACGCACTTTTGCGTAGTCGTTGATTACGACATAAGTTTTACCGTCCTTCTTCACCAGTTCCACCACTTTATCGGCAGCGCCTTTCTCATACACCAACGGGCTATGAGCTGGCGGTTGCGCATATGGGCCTCTTCCACGTTATTTCCCGGTTCGATGCGTACGAGCTGCGTCATCAGGCCGTTCATCAGATAGGTATAGAACTGCGCCTTATAGGCATCCTCACTGGGAGTCAGCCCTAATTCCACCAACTTCGGATCGGCCACATAGTAAAGCCCGAACAAGTCGGCACGCGCTTCTTCGATAGTAGAACCATAGGCTTTCAGTGCATCGGGGTCTACACCCGGAAGCAACTTACCGGAGCCATGTCCCAGACACTCATGCAAGTCGGTGTGCAGATTGTCAGTGATGTCGGCATATTGGTCTATCAGCTTCAGTTCGGCATCGCTATATACAACTCCTCGTTGAAACCGTTGCCATGGGCAGCTTTGTTATAAGCATCCGTAATATTGCCAATCGTAACGGACTTGGAGCCATGATGGCTGCGGATCCAGTTGCATTGGGTAGGTTGATGCCGATAGCAGTTGACGGATAAAGGTCGCCTGCCAGAATAGCAGCGGTAATCACCTTAGCCGAAACACCTTTCACTTCTTCTTTCTTGAACTGCTTCTCCACCGGAGAGTGATCCTCAAACCACTGCGCATTGCTGCTGATGATCTCCGTACGGCGGGTAGCTTCCAAATCTTTGAAATTCACCAAAGACTCCCAGCTTGCTTTCATTCCCAAAGGATCGCCATAGCTTTCGGTGAATCCGTTCACAAAGTCAATGCGGGAATCCAGATCCTTCACCCAGAGAACGGCATAATCATCAAATGTTTTCAAATCTCCCGTTTCATAGAACTCCACGAGTTTGGCAATCACCGCTTTCTGTTCGGGATTCTCGGCTACGCCTTCCGCCTTCTTCAGCCAATATACAATCTTCTCAAGGGCCTGTCCGTACAATCCTCCTACTTTCCACACCTTCTCCTGTATCTTGCCGTCTTCTTTTACCAGACGGCTGTTCAGACCGTAGGAAACCGGCGTTTCATCTTTGGGATCTTTCATCGCACCGTAGAAGTCCTCGGCTTCCTGCTGTGTCACCCCGTCATAATAGTTGCACGCGGAAGTCAGCACCAAGTCCTCACCCGCAGCCTGATTCACGCGCTTCGGCATTACCTTCGGATCGAAGATGACAGGAGCAACCTCCTCATAAAGCTGTTCCACCGTTTGCCCCTCTGCAAGCGGAAGTTTGGAGGCATCCACGCTCAAAAGGGCTTTCCTGAAGAACTCGGGAGTGAAGCCCGGAACAAACTTTTCGCAGCCGTAATGGTGGTGAATACCATTGGAGAACCACACCCGCTTCAGATACACTTCCATAGCCTTGAAGTCCGCCGTAGTTTTGTCACCGGCATACCCTGTATAGACGGCTTCCAGCATCCGGCGTATTCTGAGGTTGTATTTTCCATTCTGGTCGAACAAGATGTCACGTCCCTGCAAAGCGGCCTCTGTGAGATAATAAACTAATTCTTTCTGTTTGAGAGACAAGTTCTCAAATTCCGGTACGCGATAGCGTAAAATCTGTAAGTCTGCAAATTGTTCCACTGTATAATCAAATTTTTCTGCCTCGGCAGTCGTTTTTTGCGCTCCGCCACAAGCCGTCAGCAAAGATGCAGCGACTGCTACGGACATCAGTTGTTTTTTCATGTGTGTCGGGAGGATATAGTTAGTATTAAAATGACAAAAGGAAGTATTCCGAAGCAACCGTCCCAGAATATTCCCTTTCATAAATTCAGCTTCACTGAATTATTTGCTTTTTACTGCACGTTTCTTGCGATAACCATTAGGAGTTTCTCCTACATATTTGTAGAATGCAGCATAAAAAGACTGACGATTAGCGAAACCAACCATCGTGCTGATTTCTTCTACATTTTTGTCAGCATACCTCTTATCTGTCAATAAATGCAAAGCATCTTTCACTCTGTACTCATTCAATAAACAAGAGTAATTCATTCCAAAACGAGAGTTTACGACTGCCGATAAATAGCGGGTATTAGTCTGTAACTCTTTTGCCAAATCTTTAGCAGAATAATTAGGATCTCTGTACTTCTTCTGTACAACGATGATATTTAATATCCTGTCATACAGTTCATCTGCCAGTTCCGGACGAATCAAGGAACGGTAGGCAGCCTTCTTTTCTTCTTTTCGTCGCAGGTTGTAGGGATGCTTCTTTGCAGCTCCCTCCTGTGCTTTTTCTTCTAAATCACTCATTGAATTAACTGGTTAGGGGTTGTTAAATTAGGAAATCCAAAGGAGTTTCCTTTAGACAACACAAAAGTCTAACATTTTTTTTTTATACGCAACTTTTCCAACAGATATTTTTAATATACAAATAGCGAAAAAGGTTGAAAAGAAGCGAAGTACGCTTAATAATAAGATTATTTAACTTTGGGTATTAAATTTTGGTTATTAAATTGAACAGCACTTCCTTTGAGGTTTTATACAATAATTAATGTAACTTTGTCCCCTCAAAATATACCGCCACCTATTTATGCAACAAACGCTTAAAACATATTTCGGTTACGATAGTTTCCGCCCTTTGCAAGAAGAAATCATCCGCCATATTCTGGGCGGAAACGACGCACTTGTATTAATGCCCACCGGCGGTGGGAAATCCATTTGCTACCAGCTTCCCGCCCTGCTGCGTGAAGGTACTGCGGTAGTGGTTTCACCACTCATCTCGCTGATGAAAGACCAGGTGGAAGCACTCTGCGCCAACGGCATCAGCGCCGGTGCGCTGAACAGCAGCAACGACGAAACGGAAAATGCCGCCCTGCGCCGGGCATGTATGGAAGGGAAACTGAAACTGCTCTACATCTCTCCTGAAAAGCTATTGGCTGAAGCAACTATCTTTTGCGGGATATGCATATCTCGCTTTTTGCCATCGACGAAGCGCACTGCATCTCGCAATGGGGACATGACTTCCGTCCGGAATATGCACAAATGGGAATTCTGCACCAACAGTTTCCGCAGGTCCCTATCATAGCCCTGACCGCCACCGCCGACAAGATTACACGCGAAGACATCATCAAACAGCTTCACTTGAACCATCCCCGGATATTCATCTCTTCCTTCGACCGTCCCAACCTGAGCCTCACCGTAAAACGGGGTTACCAGCAGAAGGAAAAGTCAAAGGCAATTATAGACTTCATAGCCCGTCATCCCGGAGAAAGCGGCATCATATACTGCATGAGCCGCAGCAAGACGGAATCCGTTGCACAAATGCTCCAAAAGCAAGGCATACGCGCTGCCGTCTACCATGCCGGGCTCTCCCCCACCCGCAGGGACGAAGCGCAGGATGATTTCATCAATGACCGCGTGCAGGTGGTATGCGCCACCATTGCCTTCGGCATGGGCATAGACAAGAGTAACGTACGCTGGGTTATTCACTATAATTTACCCAAAAGCATTGAGAGTTTTTATCAGGAGATAGGGCGTGCCGGAAGGGACGGGATGCCCAGTGACACGTTATTGTTCTATTCGCTGTCCGACTTGATTCTGCTCACTAAATTCGCTACCGACAGCGGACAGCAAAGCATCAATATAGAGAAGCTGCAACGTATGCAGCAATATGCCGAATCGGACATCTGCCGCCGTCGCATATTGTTGAGTTATTTCGGAGAAACGGCTACCCATGACTGTGGCAACTGCGACGTTTGCAAGAACCCTCCGGAACGCTTTGACGGGACTATCATCGTACAGAAAGCATTGAGCGCCATTGTCCGTACGGAACAGCAAATCAGCACAGGTGTATTGGTTGATATCCTAAGAGGAAATATGACTCCCGAAGTAGTGGACAAGGGGTATGAACAACTGAAAACATTTGCTGCCGGACGGGAAGTGCCCGCCCGCGACTGGCACGATTATTTGTTACAGATGTTGCAACTCGGCTACTTTGAGATAGCTACAATGAGAACAATCACCTGAAGATAACCCCCGCCGGAAGCGATGTCCTCTTCGGCAGGGCCACTGCCCGACTGGTAGTAATACGCCGGGAAGAAGCCAACGAGACCAAGCGGGGCAGAAAACGCAAGCTCCCCGTTCTTTCCAAGGAACTGCCGCTGGGACTTCCCAACACCGAAAACGAAGATCTCTTTGAAGCCTTGCGGGAACTAAGAAAACGGCTCGCCGACGAAGAAGCCCTGCCGGCATATATCGTCCTGTCCGACAAAGTGCTCCATTTACTCAGCACTTCACGCCCCACCACAATCGAAGAGTTTGGAAACATCAGCGGCATCGGAGAATACAAGAAGAAAAAATACGGAAAAGAGTTCGTTAGTCTGATACGCAAATTTAGCGATTAGCGGTTAACGATTAGTGATCAGTGATCAGCGTTTTATGATTAGCGATTAACGATTAAGGGTTAGTGGTTAGCAGTTTATAGCGTCATAGCTTAATCACTAACCGCTAACCACTATTTCCTTGTTTGTTTTAGTAGGTCGCGTAGGTCGGACTGGGGTACTCCTAATGATATGGCTTTCTCGAAATCACGTTTGGCAAGGTCTTTTTTCTTTTGGGCAAGGTAGATCTCGCCGCGCATCAGATATATATCCGGCTGCGAACTGTCCAGCCTTATTGCCTCTTCCAAGTCGACCAATGCCATATCCATGTGTTTCAGGTCCTTTTCCACTCCGGCGCGAGCCACATAGAGCATGGCATATTGGGAAGGTGACAACTGTGCATCTTTCCCTTTGGCGGCAAACATATTGTTCAATATGCGCAAGGCATCTTCATGCTTTCCCTCTTTCTGCTCTAAGGTTGCCAAGCCGAGGCGCCCGTTATAGCTGGCGGGGTTCACTTTCAACAGACGCTCATAATCTGCCTTTGCCATTTTATATTCTCGTTGCTGCATATAGATATAGGCACGCATCAGCAAAGCCTCCTCATTATTTTTCTCCAGATCCAACACTAAAGAATAATCGGCCTGTGCCAAATTATTCCGTCCCAGTTCCATATAGATAGCCGCCCGGTTCAGCAAGATGGGAACCGCCCGCGGTGCGATGTTCAGGCAAAGTTATAAGACTCCAAAGCCTGTTCATATTGTCTTTGCCGGCGCTGTATCGTTCCGAGATTGGAGAACAGAAGGGCATTATGGGGATTTGCCGGCTCCAGCTTCAAGGCCCGGCGAATATAGTCCTCCGCCTGCGGCAGACTGTCCTGTTCGGTATAAGTGACAGCGCGGTCGCAAAGCTCCTGATAGGTTTGCGAGAACACAGGCATACCGCCTGACAACAAACACACTACGAGAAAAATCAGCTTCTTCATACTTATGATTTTATTTTTATAGTACCTGCCTTGGAAATAAATGTTTATCCCCTGCACTTATTCCAAAGGATACGTGTCGAAAGCAAACAGCTCCGTAGAAAGATATCTTTCTCCCGTATCGGGTAACAAAGCAACCACCATTTTGTTTGCAAATTCGGGACGTTTTGCCAGCAAACGCGCCGCATAGACGGCGGCACCGGAAGATATACCCGCCAACAGTCCCTCGGCAGATGCCAGTTCGCGTCCGGCGCGAATAGCTTCATCGTCCGGCACAGGAATCACCTCATCCACCACCGAGGCATCATAAAGAGCCGGAACAAAGTTCGCCCCTATGCCTTGTATGCGGTGCGGAGCAGCCTCTCCCCCCTCAAGTACGGGAGACGATGCAGGCTCAACCGCCACAATATAAATGTCCGGATTATGTTTCTTCAATGCGCGGGCCGCACCACAAACCGTACCGCCCGTACCTACTCCCGCCACAAACACATCCACCTGCCCGTCCGTATCCCTCCAGATCTCCTCACCCGTAGTAAGCTCGTGCGCCTTGGCGTTGGAAGGATTCTCAAACTGCTGCAAAATCACAGCGCCGGGTATACGGTCACGCAACTCCTTTGCTTTGGCAATAGAGCCTGCCATGCCCGCCATGCCATCCGTCAGCACGATTTCCGCTCCGAGGCTTTCAGCAGATTACGACGTTCAATGCTCATTGTCTCAGGCATGGTCAGCATCAGATGATAGCCTTGATAGTCGCTACCATTGCCAGTCCCACTCCGGTGTTGCCACTGGTAGGCTCTATTATAGTGGCGCCGGGCTTCAGCACTCCGCGTGCTTCGGCATCCTCAATCATTGCCAGCCCCACGCGGTCTTTCACACTGCCCGCCGGATTGAAAGACTCCAGTTTAGCAACTATATCCTGTTGCAGCCCGTACTTCCGGCTGTATCCTGCCAACTTCATCAACGGAGTGCCGCCGATGAGTTCCGTCAAGTTCTTTGCTATTTTTGCCATAATCATCATTAGTTATAAAACAAGGAGATACATCAAAAATAGAATCCGTTATCATACTTTTGATGCACCTCCTCGCAAAGGTAGAAAAAAAACGCTTGTCCCTTTCTTTCCTTAATAAAGATTAGTGTTTGATGTAGTCAACAATCCATGCGCCCACCTCTTTCGTGCCATATTTGGCTCCGCCTTCCGCCTGAATTTCCGGAGTACGGACATTGGCATCGAGCGAAGCGTCTACTGCCTCACGAACGAGTGCGCCTTCTTCTTTCAGGCCGAAGTATTCGAACAGCATGGCTACGGACAGGATCTGCGCCAGCGGATTGGCTATGTTCAGGCCCTTAGCCTGCGGCCATGAGCCATGGATAGGTTCGAACACCGGGGTGCTTTCTCCGGTGGAAGCCGACGGCAGCAATCCCATAGAACCGCTGATGCAGGAGCCTTCATCGGTCAGAATATCTCCGAAAGTGTTCTCCGTCACCATTACATCGAAGAACTTCGGCTCTTGAATCATACGCATGGCGGCGTTGTCCACATACATATAGTCGGTGGTCACTTCCGGATAGTCCGGAGCCATTTCCCGGGCAATCTGTCTCCACAGGCGCGAAGAGGCAAGGACATTGGCTTTGTCCACTACCGTCAGGTGCTTGTTGCGCTTCATCGCATACTCAAAACCCACTTTCAGGATACGTTCAATCTCCGGACGGGTGTACATATTGGTATCGTAGGCTTTGTCATTGTCCTGATATTTCTCGCCGAAGTACATACCGCCGGTCAGTTCGCGGATGCAGAGGAAATCGGCTCCGTCCACCAGTTCGGCACGCAACGGGGACTTATGCAGGAGGCACTTGAAGGTCTGCACCGGGCGGATGTTGGCAAACAGCCCCAGTTTTTTGCGCATAGCCAGCAAGCCCTGTTCAGGACGCACCTTTGCGGTGGGATCATTGTCGAACTTAGGGTCACCTACGGCCGAGAAAAGTACCGCATCGGCATTCTTACAAGCCTGATAGGTAGCTTCGGGAAAAGGATCGCCCACTTTGTCGATGGCGTCCGCACCACAGACAGCATATTCATAACTCACCTTATGGCCGAATTTCTCACAAACGGCGGTCATTACGTCCACACCTACGGCGGATATTTCGGGGCCGATACCGTCACCGGCCAATACTGCAATTTTAAAATCCATACTTATTTATTTTTTTTAATTCATCTTCTATTTTATCTTTCATAGCCTTATTCTTGCGGCGAATACGGTCACCCACCACAAATCCCGCAGTCATCATAAGCGTCCATATCACATCTAAAAGAGTGACAAGCTGTGCATCATTTCCATACCAATTCAAGAAAACACGAAACAGGAATATCATGCAAGCAAAAAACAAGTAGCTTGCATTGGGTTTTCTCTCAAAATAATCTTTCACTGTCTTATAAGTCATAAGTAATATCTATTTATCGTATTCTCCTTCAATGATATTCAGCATCTTCACCGTAGCCTTGATAGCCGCTTCCGTCTGGTCGGCATCCAAGCCGCGGGTGCGGAACACCTTGTCTTCAAAGCTCCATGTGATCACCGTCTGCACAAAGGCATCGGTGCGCCCGCCGGGAGGGATAGTCACCGCATAGTTCGTCAGCATCGGGAACTTGCGGCCCAAGGTCACTTTGTATATCTTGCGCAGCGCACGCACAAAGGCATCATACTGGCCGTCGCCGCTGGAACTCTCCTCATACTCCTTGCCGTTGATTTCTATTTTCAGCGTAGCCATCGGCTTCAGTCCGTAGGCAAGGTTCACGATGTAACTTTTCAGGTTCACGCGCTCATCCACTATTCCATGTTTCAGGACGTCGGACACGATGTACGGCAAGTCCTCCTGTGTCACAAGCTCCTTTTTATCGCCCAGCTCGATGATGCGTTCCGTAACTTTGCGCATGGACTCCTCGTCCAGATCCAGCCCCAGGTCTTCCAAGTTCTTGCGGATATTCGCCTTACCGCTATTCTTGCCCAATGCATATTCCCGTTTACGTCCAAAGCGTTCGGGCAGCAGGTCGTTGCAGTAAAGGTTGCTTTTGTTATCCCCGTCGGCATGCACGCCCGCCACCTGCGTAAACACATTCTCGCCCACAATCGGTTTATTGGCGGGAATCACGATGCCCGAATAAGACTCCACCACGCGGCTCACATCATTCAGGCGGTTCTCGTCTATGTTGGTGATAGCACTGAAATGGTCTTTCAGGATAGCCTGCACGCTGGCAAGAGGTGCGTTGCCCGCACGTTCGCCCAAGCCGTTGATGGTGGTGTGCAGACCCTTGCAGCCACTCAATACGGCTGCCAGCACGTTACTCACCGCGAGGTCGTAATCATTGTGGGCATGGAAGTCGAAATGCTCATTCGGATAACGCTTCACCATCTTCCGCATGAACTCAATGACCTGCAACGGGTTCAGCACGCCCAATGTGTCGGGCAGCATATAGCGCTTTATGTTGGTCCGGATCAGCGCATCCATCAATTGAAAGACATATTCGGGCGAATCTTTCATGCCGTTGCTCCAGTCTTCCAAGTAGACATTCACTTCCATATCCTGCACATTTGCATAGTCCACTACCGACAGGATATCTTCGATATGCTCCTCAGGCGATTTCTTCAACTGGCAGGAGCAATGCTTCAGCGACCCCTTGCACAGCAGGTTGATGACGCGGCAGCCGGTGGCATGTATCCAGTCCACCGAGGTATGTCCGTCCACGAAACCAAGCACCTCTACTTTCGGCAACATATTACGTCGTGCCGCCCAGTCGCATATCATCTTCACCGCATCAAATTCCCCTTCGGACACCCGCGCGGAAGCCACCTCCACCCGGTCCACCTTCAAGTCTTCAAGCAACAAACGGGCTATCATCAGTTTTTCATGGGGCACAAAAGACACTCCGCTGGTCTGTTCACCGTCGCGGAGAGTGGTGTCCATGATTTCTATCTTCGGATGATTATGCTTCATTGTTCTTCTCCCAAGCTTCTATTTTATCCTTGTTTCCGACAAGAAAATCAATGTCGTCCAAACCATTCATCAGGCAATGCTTCTTGTAGGCATTGATTTCGAAATGCTCACTCTTGCCGGTTGCCTTGTTGGTGATGGTCTGTTCGGGCAGGTTTACTTCCACTTCCGTCTTTGGATTGGCAAAGATTGAATCGAAAAGTTCTTTCAGGAACGGTTCGCTCACCACAACGGGAAGCACGAAGTTGTTCAGCTCGTTATTCTTGTGAATATCTGCAAAGAAACTGCTTACCACCACCCTAAAACCATAGCCGGCAATGGCCCAGGCTGCGTGCTCGCGACTGCTTCCCGAACCGAAGTTCTTACCCGCCACAAGGATTTGCCCGCCATAAGTGGGATTGTTCAAAACAAATTCCTCATTCAGAGAACCGTCGGCATTGTACCGCCAGTCGCGAAACAGATTTTCACCAAAACCTTCTTTTGTAGTGGCTTTCAGGAAGCGGGCAGGAATTATCTGGTCGGTATCTACATTCTCCAAAGGAAGAGGTACACAAGTGCTGTTGATGATATTGAATTTTTGTTTCATTGTTACTGTTATTAGATTGTTCTTTGTTCACCGTAGAGGGCACAGATTTTCCTCCTCTTATATTGTTTTCTTTCTATTCTTCTGTTCTTCTGTCTAAAAAATCTGTGGCACCATGCATCCTCTGTCGTGAACCTTAATTTAGATAAAATCTCTCGGATCCGTAATCACCCCCGTCACCGCCGCAGCAGCAGCCACCAGCGGACTGGCAAGCAAAGTACGTGCACCCGGTCCCTGACGCCCTTCAAAGTTACGGTTACTGGTGGACACCGCATATTTCCCGGCAGGCACTTTATCATCATTCATCGCCAAGCATGCCGAACATCCCGGCTGTCGGATAGCGAATCCCGCTTCTTCCAACACCTTATCCAGCCCCTCCTCACGTATCTGCGCATCCACCAGCCATGAACCGGGAACCAGCCAAGCCACCACATCCGCAGCTTTCCTGCGCCCCTTCACAATAGAGGCAAACGCACGAAAATCCTCGATACGGCCGTTGGTGCAAGCACCCAGAAAAACATAGTCAATCTTCTTGCCCAGCAGCGAATCACCCGGACGGAATCCCATATAATCCATAGACTTCATAAAAGACGCTTTGGCTGCCTCTCCCATCTCCTCGGTAGTGGGGATGTGCTGCGTGATGCCCATGCCCATACCCGGATTGGTGCCGTAGGTAATCATCGGCTCGATATCAGCGGCATCGAAGCGCACCTCCTTATCGAAGACGGCATCCTCCTCACTTTTCAGCGTTTTCCAGTATGCCAGCGCCTTGTCCCATTCTTCCCCTTTCGGAGCGTACTCACGTCCCTTGATGTATGCAAAGGTGGTTTCGTCCGGAGCCACCATACCGCCGCGCGCACCCATCTCTATACTGAGATTACACAAGGTGAGGCGTCCTTCCATAGACAGACTGCGCACAGCCTCTCCGGCATACTCCACAAAGTAGCCCGTAGCACCGCTGGTTGTCATTTTGGACATCATATAGAGCGCCATATCCTTGGCAGTGACGCCCTTGCCCAGCCGGCCGTCCACCGTAATACGCATCGTTTTTGGACGCGTCTGAAGGATACACTGCGAAGCCAGCACCATCTCCACCTCGCTTGTGCCGATGCCGAAAGCCACCGCTCCCATGGCGCCATGAGTAGAAGTATGCGAATCACCGCACACAATCGTCATACCCGGCAAAGTCAGTCCGCGTTCCGGACCCACCACATGGATAATGCCGTTTTTCTTATTCATCATGCCGAAATGCTCCAGACCGAAATCTTTCGCATTCTTAGCCAGCGTATCCACCTGCGTCTTCGAAACAGCATCCTCGATCGGTTTATCCTGATCGTGCGTCGGCGTATTGTGGTCGGGCATACAGAATATCTTTCCGGACGGAAACATTTAAGGCCTCTGCACGCAGTCCGGCAAAAGCCTGCGGGCTGGTTACTTCATGGCAGTAAAGCCTGTCTATGTAAAGTTGCGTGGGGCCGTCCTCAACCTTCTGCACAACGTGGGCATCCCAAATTTTATCAAATAATGTATTCATCAGAATGAGTATTAATTACAAATTATTATTTACGAATTATCTATTACCAAACACAAAGAACAAATATCAGTTACAAACCACCAACTATTAATCACTAAACACCCAATTTAAATTTATTGATACAGTCTATATAGCTTCTACCGATGCAGCTATAATATCCGTATTCGCACCGAAACCATAATAAATCTGTTTGTCATATTCCACCTGCATGTGCACTTTACCCATGTCGTCACTGCCCTTGCTGATAGCCTGGATAGTGAATTCCTTCAGAGTCATGTGGCGGTCTATTATCTTTTTCAATGCTTTGATAGCGGCATCTACCGGACCGTTTCCACTGGCAGCGGCTTCAAACTTCTCACCGGAAATGTTCAGTCCGATGCTGGCTACCGACCGTACTCCCACTCCGCTCGTCACCTGCAAGTACTCCAGCTTGATACGGTGGTTTTGCGAACGGTCCGCACCTGCCAATACCAGAATATCATCGTCGTTAATATCCTTCTTCTTGTCGGCAAGTTTCAGGAACTCCTCGTAGATGTTATCCAGTTTATCCTGATCGAGTGACACGCCCAGCACTTGAAGGCGGTTCTTCAAGGCAGCACGTCCGCTGCGGGCTGTCAGGACGATAGAGTTATCATCAATACCCACATCGTGCGGATCGATGATCTCATAGGTCTGCACATTCTTCAACACACCGTCCTGATGAATTCCCGACGAATGTGCAAAGGCGTTGCGGCCTACAATTGCCTTGTTAGGCTGCACCGGCATGTTCATCAGACTGGACACCATGCGGCTGGTAGGATAAATCTTCTGCGTATTGATATTGGTTTCGATGTCGATATCCTTATGGCATTTGATAATCATAGCCACCTCTTCGAGCGAAGTGTTTCCGGCACGTTCGCCAATGCCGTTGATAGTGACCTCCACCTGACGGGCACCGTTCAACACGCCCGCCATCGTATTGGCAGTGGCCATACCCAGATCGTTGTGGCAATGAGTGGAGATGATCGCATTGTGAATACCGTCCACATGCTCCATCAAATAGTTTATCTTCGCGCCATACTCCGTAGGCAGGCAATATCCGGTCGTATCGGGGATATTCACTACCGTAGCCCCCGCCTTGATGACCGCTTCCACCACACGCGCCAGATATTCGTTATCCGTACGTCCCGCATCTTCGGCGTAAAACTCCACATCCTCCACAAAGCGGCGGGCATATTTCACAGCAGCCACCGCACGTTCTATAATCTCCTCGCGAGTGGAATTGAACTTATACTTGATGTGCGAGTCGGAAGTACCGATACCCGTATGGATACGTTTGTGCTTGGCAAATCGCAGGGCTTCCGCCGCCACATCAATATCCTTCTGTACGGCGCGTGTCAGCGCACAAATCGTGGGCCATGTCACAGCTTTTGATATTTCAATCACCGAATTGAAGTCGCCCGGACTCGAATGGGAAATCCTGCTTCAATTACATCCACGCCCAGCGCTTCCAGTTGTTTGGCCCACCTGAATCTTTTCCACCGTATTCAACTGGCATCCCGGAACCTGCTCA